>Ga0214919_10001908_pt1 | contig 33454 bp, 24 predicted proteins | sample LL1503_MetaG_FD_177994 | JGI IMG/M metagenome (GOLD analysis project Ga0214919, IMG submission 177994) | Freshwater microbial communities from Lake Lanier, Atlanta, Georgia, United States - LL-1503 | ecosystem: Environmental > Aquatic > Freshwater > Lake | place: USA: Georgia | collected... | reverse complement strand
TTGGTGACGGGTGGTTGCTGGTTTTGTAGAGCATCTTCAGCATGCTCGGACCAATTGTTGGTAGTGGCAACAATGATTCTTTGACTGAATTGTTTTTTGCCTGAGGCTGTAAAAAAGCTATCAATGTCAGATTTTTGAATGCGGTAGGTTTCTTCGTAAAATTTGCATTGAATGGCGTGGAATTCGTTGGTTCCGTGAGTTGTGGCAACCAAGTCAATTCCTGTGTCGCGCCGATCTATTTTTTGTCCGGCTAAATTTTGCTCGTCTGCCCAATTTGAATATGATAAAACTTGGCTGTAAAGGTTTTGGTAAAATGGCTCGTTCTTGAAATATTGAATTGCAAGATCTTCAAAATAAGTGCCTTGTTCGCGATTGGTTTGAGAATTTTGGCGAAGGGTTTTTAATAGATTTTGTAAGGCGGTCATTTGGTAGTTTTTAATAGTTTAATCTTTTTAAATTCGCAGGCTTCGAGACTTCTTTAGGATGCCAATCATATCAACCTAACCCCAAAATAAATTTAGAAAAAGAAGCTCTTCTATACCATTTGTCTTTTTGATAAAATTTTTCATAATATCGGGAATATTTTAATAAATTCCCGTCGGATCTGAATCTGAGGTTTTGTTGCCAAATCCATCATCTTCTTCCGCGTCGTCACTAGAATTATCCGATGAATCGGCGCTGGAAATTGTGTCATCCATTTTAAAAGCTTCAAAAAATACTCGTTCTTTAGGCGTTAATGGTGTTGGATATTTTCCACTTGTGCGATCAATCTTTACAAATTTAACCGAGTTAGGAACGCGAAATGGAGTTGAAGGAGTGTTTTTCAAAGCTTCTTTCATGAAGTTAATGAAAACAGGAAGCGCAACCGAGGCGCCAGTTTCTTCAGAGCCCAAAGTTTTTGGCGTGTCAAAACCAATGTAAACTGCAGTTACTAAATCTGGTGAAAAGCCAACGAACCAAGAATCGTATGAATTATTGGTTGTACCTGTTTTACCGCCGATAATTTTACCAACTGATTTAGCACGCGCCGCAGTTCCACGCTCAACAACGCCTTGTAGCATTGAGGTGATTTGATAAGCGGTTGCAGAATCAGTAACTTGTTCTTTACTTTCATCTAAAAATGGCACCGGCAATTCGCTGACATCTTTGGAAACATAATCATTGAGATTGGCAATTGAACAAGATCTGCATTCTCTTTTATCGCGGCGATAAATTGTTTTGCCGTCGCGATCTTGAATTTTTTCAATCATCAAAGGCGAGATTTTTTTGCCACCATTTACCATCATAGAATAAGCAGTAACAAGGCGCATCATTGTTGTTTCGGTTGAACCTAAAACTAGGGAATAAATTTTCTGCGGATCATCGCTAACCCCGAATTTTTTGACCACATCAACAACTTTATCCAAGCCAACTTGATCGGCCATTCTTACAGTTGTAACGTTGCGCGATTGTTCAAGACCAATACGCAAAGTTGTTGGTCCGTAATATTGTCCAGAATAGTTGCTTGGGTGATAAGGCGGCAACGCAAAACCTTGATTGAGAGAAATTTCTTCATCCATAATTACGCTTGCCGGAGTCATGCCATTTTCAAGGGCAGCGATGTAACCAAAAGTTTTCATGGTTGAACCAGGTTGACGCATTGCTTGCGTGGCGCGGTTAAACTGGTTTGGCGTGTCAACATAACCGCCCATCATTGCTAAAACACGGCCGGTGTGGGGATCCATTGCTAAAAGTGCGCCGTTAACTTCTGGAACTTGGCGCAAGAAATAATTTTCGCCTTTCTCGGCTTTTTCAACTAAAACAACATCGCCAACAGCTAAAACATCGGTGATCTTTTTTGGAATTGGACCAATTGAGTTAACGCTGCGATATTTGCGCGCCCATTTCAGCGAAGAAAATTCAATTGAACCTAAGGCGCCATTTTCAACGCCAATTGCGGCGATGTCTTTCGATAAAGAAAGTATTATGGCTTTGCTCCAGCTTTCTTTGTAAAGTTTTTTTGGATCAAATTTTTGCAACTCTTCTTGCCAATTTCCATTAGCATCAATTTTAGTTAAAGCGCCGCGATAACCATGTTTTTGATCATATTCTTCAATGCCGGCATCAAATGCTTTTGAAGCAATTTTTTGCAGGCGTGGATCAAGCGTAGTGCGAACCACAATACCATTTTCAAAAACTGAATCTGAACCGTAAAGTTGAGTTAATTCTTTTTTAACTGAATCAGAAAAAAAGTTAGCTTTGGTAAATTCATCGCTGTCTTTAACTTTAAGCGAGATTGGCTTTTCTGAAGCTTCAATACCGGTTTTTTCATCGATAAAACCATCTTCCACCATGCGCTCAATTACCCAATTGCGGCGAATTTTAGCTTTCTCAATGTTTTTGCGCGGATCAAGTTTGGAAGGAGCTTTTGGTAAAGTTGCCAGCAAAGCTGATTCTTCAATTGTTAAATCATCAATTGATTTGTTAAAATAAACTTGTGCTGCAGCTGCAACGCCGTAAGCGCCAGAGCCTAAATAAATTTGGTTTAAATAAAGTTCCAAAATGCGATCTTTAGAAAAAGTTTGCGACATGCGGAAAGCCAAAATCGCTTCTTTAATTTTACGTTGAAAAGTTCTCTCGCGGGTTAATAAAAAGTTTTTCACAACTTGTTGCGTGATTGTTGAAGCGCCACCCATCGAACTGTCACCTTTCATTACCGAAAAGAAATTTTGCACCGAAGTTCTAAAAATCGCCAAAGGATCAATGCCCGAATGTTTGTAGAAATTGGCATCTTCTGCCGCCAAAAAGGCGTTAATTAAATCTTTTGGAATTGTATCGATTGGAACGAAGATTCTTTTTTCTTTAGAAAATTCACTAATTAATGAGCCGTCAGCCGCGTAAAGACGGGTTGTGATCATTGGATTGTAATTTTTTAGCTGCTCGTAATCAGGCAGATTTTCGCTATATTTTTTAAATAAGAAAAATCCAAAAGTGATTAAAATAAGAGTCGCAAAAATACCGACTGCAAATAATGCGCCTAAGGTTTTTTTTAATTTTTTTCTTGATCTGGTCACTGTTTTTTAAGTTTTGTTTTTAGAAAAATATTCATCAATCGCTTTGGTCAAACTTTCTGCCACTTTACGTTTGTATGTAAGGCTGTTCAGAAGTTTTTCTTCTTCTTTGTTCGATAAATATCCAAGTTCAATCAAAACCGAAATCATGTCGGGCGCAGTTAAAACTGCAAAGCCGGCAAATCTGTGAGTGTTTTGCAGAATATTTATTTCGGAACTTTTAATTGATTTGATGGCGATATTAGCGAACCGCGCCGAGCCATTCATAGTGTCGCGTTGCGATAAATCAATTAGAGTTTTCATGATGTCTTGACTAGCACCAGAAAAATTCATGCCGTTAATAATGTCAACGCGGTTTTCTTTTTGGGCTAATAATTCAGCCTGTTTATCAGAAGATTTTTCGGATAAAGTATAAATTGAAAAACCAGCAACTTGAGAATCAGCGATTGCGTTGGCGTGAAGTGAAATAAATAAATCAGCTTTTTTCTTGCGGGCAATTTTTACGCGCTTGTGCAAAGGAATGAAATTATCGTCATCGCGAGTTAAATAAACTTTGTAGCGCTTGGTATTTATCAGCTGTTTACCAAGTTCTTTGGCGTATGATAAAGTTAGGTTTTTTTCTTTGGTGCGGGCAAAAGTTCCAATTGTTCCCGGATCTTTGCCGCCATGACCGGAATCGATTACGATAATTGGCATTCTTTGTAAAACAGCGAAGTTTTTAGTTGAAACTACGTTTGTTTCATAATTAACACCTTTGGGAATTTTTCTTACTATATATTTTGCGGAGCCATCGGGATTAACAATTCTTTCGGTTTGAACTTCAAATTCCTCAACCTTGTTGGAAATGGCATCATTTTTTACAATTGTTTTAATTTTTGTAACTGCTGTTGTTTGTGCGCCGCTTTCAATTCCAACTAATTCAGCAGTAATTTTTCCTTTTTCAAAATTAGTTTTTTGTACTGAAATTTTTTGATTCAAATCAAAAACCAAACGCAGCGAACCATTGCCTTTGCGGCTACGAAATGAAGTGGCAAAAGCAGGAATTGCCGGTTGGTAAGTAGCTTTTTCAAAATCGGCATTAGCAATGTCAATCACAAGGCGGGAAGGGTTTTCTAAAGTAAAAATTTTAAATTCACTTTTCTCGGAAATAAAAATTTCTAACTGGTTTTTGGCGTTAAAGCCAATTTTTTTAATCTTAACTTCGGCAATTTCACCCCAAGTTTTTGACGCAACAAAACACATTGCCAAAGCAATAAAAAAGCCGGCTTTAATGTGTTTTAAATTATTCATTTTTGAAATTTAGGAATTGGAAATGAGTGCGCAGATATTTATTCTACCTTCTAATTTTTAGATTTTTTCGCGCAACTTATTTTAGCTTAAGTTCATTTTACAAAACATTACAATTTACTTATCTTAAAGCCTTTCTAGGCTGCGACGCTTTGTGTATTTTCTTAAAATAAATTTCTAAAAACATGTGCGGAATTGTTGGTGTTGTTGGTAGTAAAAATGCTGTTTCTATCATTCTTGAAGGTTTGAAAAAACTGGAATATCGCGGTTATGATTCGGCGGGAATTGCGGTTCTTGAAAAAAATAAATTTAAAACCGTTAAAGAAGAGGGTAAAATAGCCAAGCTGGAAGCGGCTTTGAAAAAAAATAAATTGGAATCTGACATTGGAATTGGTCATACGCGTTGGGCAACTCATGGTCGTCCAAGCAAGCAAAATGCTCATCCGCACGCTTCATCAAATGTTTGTGTAGTTCATAATGGCATTATTGAAAATCATCAGGAATTAAAAGAAAAATTAGCCAAAAGCGGTGCCAAATTTTTAAGCCAAACTGACACCGAAGTTGTGCCGCATTTAATTGAATATCATTTTGAAAAAACTGGCGACATCAAAAAATCAATTTTGGAAACTGCCAAAGAAATTCACGGAACTTTTGCGCTTGCTGTAATTTTTAAAGGTCATCCAGATGTAATTGCGGTTGCCAAACGCGGCTCGCCATTAGTTATTGGTCTTGGTAAAAATGAAAATTATATTGCCTCTGATTATTATGCATTGTCGGATCACACCAGCAAAATAATTGCTTTGGAAGATGAAGAATTTGCCATTATTTCCAAAAATGAAATTGAAGTTTTTGATGCTAAAAATAAGCCAATTCACAAAGAGCCAAAATTAATGGAAGCTGAAAATAACCGCGTTTCCAAAGACGGTTACGATCATTTTATGCTCAAAGAAATTTATGAACAGCCACGAGTTTTAGAAGAAACAATTCAAGCCTATGTTGATTTGAGTAATTCCTCGATTCATTTGCCGAACTTTGCTTTTGATCTTAAAAAAATTAACAAAATCACAATTGTTGCCTGTGGAACTTCTTATTATTCCGGCATGTGCGCCAAATATTTAATTGAAGAAATTGCCGGCGTCGAAGTTGAAGTTGATATTGCTTCTGAATTTCGTTATCGCGCTCATCCATTTCGCGATGATAATTTGATGATTTTTGTTTCGCAGTCGGGAGAAACTGCTGATACTTTAGCGGCACTAAAATTTGCCAAGCAAAATGGTCAAAAAATTCTCTCAATTGTAAATGTGGCGCACAGCACAATGGCGCAACTTTCTGACGCAGTAATTCGCACAGTTGCGGGTCCTGAAATTGGCGTAGCATCAACTAAAGCTTACACGGCGCAAATTACGGTTTTGTCACTTTTGGCAATTCATTTTGGATGCATAAAAGGCAAAATTTCAGCTAAAGAAAAAGAAAAATTATTGCAGGAACTCGCCGAAAGTGGCGTGAAAATGGCTCATTTGCTTGATAAGAACCATATTAAAAACATCAAAAAAATCGCCAAATCATTAACACCAGCGAAGCATGTTTTATATATTGGTCGCGGCATTTCGCAGATTACAGCTTTTGAAGCAGCATTGAAATTCCGTGAACTTTCTTACATTAACGCGCAAGGAATTGCCGCCGGAGAATTAAAGCACGGAACTATCGCGCTAATTGATAAAAAAATGCCAGTAATCGTGATTGCACCGCATAATAAAGATAATGACTTGTTTGAAAAAACATTATCCAACGCTCAAGAAGTTAACGCGCGCGGCGGAAAAATAATTTTCATTAGTGACAAAAAAGGAATCGCCCAATTTGGAAAAATGGCGAAGAGAAAAATTGAAATTCCTAAGCTTGATGGAATTATTCAAGAAGCAATTTTGCCAGTGGTTTCAACACAACTTTTGGCTTATTATGTTGCTTTATACAAAGGAAATGACGTTGACCAACCGAGGAATTTAGCAAAATCGGTAACGGTGGAGTAAAAAAGCGTAATTAAAAAAATGGGGCTATTTCTCAAAAATTTTCAAACTAACTCATATGTCATTTTGCTAGTTTCTAATGTGCTGATATTAAAAATTATAACTCAAAATCAACTTATATAAATTCTGTGGCACTAGTTGATTGCCATTTACATTTCGATAAACTGGAAATTCTACATCAGTATAAAGTTTAAACTGCGTAAAACTAAATTCGATTGCCGGTGCAAAAAATATTTGAGTATATCCGCTATTGGTATTATGTGATGGTGATGCCCAACCTGTATCTTGGGTTTTTTTCGCACCCATAAATTGCATAATTGGCGCGATTTTTTTTAGGCCAAAATGCGATCCAGCATTGTAATAAATACCAGTCGCAACAGAAATTTCATCACCAGGATGATAGCCGCGATGAATTGTTAGTGGATGTTCCCAAGTTCCTTGCAAGAAATAATTAAATTTTCCGGCAGTATCAATTTTTCCCACTTTATAAGCGCCTAAAATTGAATCAGTGCTGCCGGTGCCGATTTGAGTATTGCGTTCAAAGCCATTAGAATTGGTGTCGCCGGTTGGAAGTTTTAAACCAAAAATTAATCCGCTCGACATATCTGAAGAAAATCCGGAATAAATTCCATTAACACGAATATCGCCAATGGCGCTATGACGGTTATAGGTCATGCCACCGGAATGAGGCAGATTTTGTACGTAACGCGTCATGTAGGGAACGCGAATCGCTGCACCCCAATCGCGGCTAAACATATATTGCATGCCAGCAGTTACAGTTTGAGTGTTGATGCGTTTATCGTGATTATGTCCGCTGGAATTATCGGTTTTATGCCAATTGCGACTTTGATTCATATAATCATATTGCAAGAAAACTGTTCCGCCTTCGCAATTTGGTAAAATTGAGCTGGTTCCAACGCTGAAAACGCCGCAACCACAAGCGCAAGCCAAAGTTTCTTTTGAAGAAAGTACGAATAAAAGAAGTGCAACAAAAAAATATTTTTTAGAAAATGTCATAATTAAATGATTTGTTTAATAAGATTTTAGTTTTTTAAAAATCATAAATCTCAATCGCAAAATAATTTTTAAACTTGAGACAATTTGTCCAAGCGTAGTTTGCAGTTTTTTGTGCCAAAATATATCCAAACCCACTCCCAGCAATGGATGACCACGAGTTTTTTGCTAGTTTCTATATTTAGCTAATGTCGATCTTTAAATTTTATAAGGCGGAAAATTTAAACCTTTTGGTGACGCTGTAAAAATTTCAAAACCATCTTTCGTAACACCAATTGTATGTTCAAATTGTGCTGATAAAGATTTATCGCGCGTCGTTACCGTCCAGCCATCATGCTTGCTCAAAATTGTTTCATGTTTTCCGGCGTTAATCATTGGCTCAATTGTGAAAAACATTCCTTCTTCCAAAATAATGCCAGTTCCTTTTTTGCCATAATGTAAAACACTTGGCTCACAGTGAAAAATTCTGCCAATTCCATGCCCGCAATAATCACGAACAACTGAGAATCCGCTTTTTTCGGCATAAGTTTGAATGGCATTGCCAATATCGCCTAAATGCGCGCCCGGTCTGACTTGATCAATTCCAAGCATCATGCAATCATAAGTAACCTGCACTAATCTTTTGGCTTTAATTGAGGGATTGCCAACAAAGTACATACGACTCGTATCGCCATACCAGCCGTCTAAAATTACGGTGACATCGATGTTAACAATATCGCCATCTTTCAATGGCTTTTCATTGGGAATGCCGTGACAAATAACGTGATTTATCGAAGTACAAATTGATTTAGGAAAGCCTTTATAATTAAGCGGGGCAGGGATCGCGCCGTTTTCAATAATTTTATTGTGGCATAAAATGTTGAGTTCATCGGTTGTTACATCTTCTTTTACATAAGGCGTGATAAAGTCGAGGATTTGCGCGGCTAAAAGTCCAGCAGCGCGCATTTTGGCAAAATTTTCTTTGCTGTGAATGGTAATTGTCATGAATTTTTGTTGATTTGCAGAATTAGGGTAATTAAGTTTCGCGACCTGTTTTAACCTTCCTTTACAAAACTAAATTCCAATTTCACAATGGCAAGAATTACCGTTGAAGACTGCGTTACAGTTGTTCCAAACCGCTTTGAACTTTGTCTGGTTGCTAGCAACCGCGCTAAAAGCATTTTATCAGGAGCCGGAACTTCTCTTGATCGTAAAGAAAAACCTGCGGTTATCGCGCTTCGTGAAATCGCTGAAGGTTTGATTGATGTTGATAATGTTAAACAAAATATCGTTCGCTCAATTAAAAATCGCGGCGTTGTTGAAATTGTTTCTTCGAATGATGAAATCAGTGAGTCAGTTGACGAAGAAGGTGAAACTCACATTGTGTTGAAAGATGACACTTTCGTTGATGAAAATATTCAAGTAGACGATTAATAATTTTATTCAACCTTCATCCTCGACCATCGTGGATGAAGAAGGTTATTTGTGCATCGATTTTTGTTTTTTAAATGATCTCATCTTCTGAATTAATTGCCAAAGTTCGTACTTACCATCCAAACCTAAACGAATCTTTAATTCAGAAAGCCTACATCCTCTCCAAATCGTCCCACGGAAATCAAAAACGCCATTCTGGCGATCCATATTTTTCTCATCCACTTGCAGTTGCAGAAATTCTGGCTGATTTAAAACTTGACCAAGAATCTGTAATTACCGGTCTTCTTCATGATGTTGTTGAAGATACCGAAGTTACTCTTGATGAAATTGAAGCTGAGTTTGGTGAAGAAATTGCTAAATTAGTTGATGGCGTAACCAAGTTAGGAAAAATCGAATCAATTCCATCTAACGAAAGAGTTGCGGAAAATTTTCGCAAACTCGCATTGGCAATGTCGGAGGATATTCGCGTTTTATTAGTGAAACTGGCTGATCGGGTTCACAATATGCGAACTCTTTTTTATGTGCCTTCGCGCGAGAAAAAAGTAAAAAAAGCGCAAGAAAGTCTCGATATTTACGCGCCACTTGCCGGTCGGCTTGGACTCAATAAAATCAAGGATGAATTACAGGAATTAGCTTTCGAAATTATCGATTCCGAAAATCACAAATATATTGTTGATCGTTTAAATGAGCTGCGCGAGAAAAATAAAAACCTGATTGATAAAATTATCGAAGATTTGGAAAGTCTTTTAAAATCCGAAAATATCGATTGCACTCTTTCGGGACGCGAGAAAAAGCCTTATTCAATCTGGATGAAAATGCGTAAGCAAAATGTCGGTTTTCATAATTTGCACGACATTATGGCTTTTCGAATTGTCACCAAAGATGTTGGTCAATGTTATCGAATTTTAGGCTTGATAAATTCAACCTTTAACATGATTCCCGGCACGTTTCGAGATTATATTAGCACTCCCAAAGAAAATGGTTACCAATCATTGCATATGGCGATTTTAGGACCGTTTAACAAGAAGATCGAAATTCAGATTCGCGATCACAGAATGCATGAAATTTCTGAATTAGGCGTTGCGGCGCATTGGCGTTATAAAGAAAAAAGCAAAACTTCAGATAAAACTAAACATGAAAATGAGCAATATCGCTGGATTCGCGATTTGATAAATCTTTTTGAAAATTCTGAAAGTGCCATCGAAGTTTTAAAAAATCACAAACTTCAAATGCATAAAAATGAAGTTTTTTCTTTCACGCCAAATGGCGATATTTTCAATCTTCCCGCTGGCTCAACTGTAATTGATTTCGCTTATGCTGTTCACTCGCAAGTTGGAAATAAGTGCATTTCCGCCAAAGTAAATGGTATGATTGTGCCGCTGCGTCAGAAGTTGGAAAATGGCGATCAGGTTGAAATTATTACTTCTAAAAAAACTAAACCATCGCCAAATTGGTTGCAATTTGCCGTTACTTCTAAAGCGCGTTCTTCGATTAAAAATTTTATCCGCAGCGAAAAATTTGAAGAATATAATTCGCTCGGTCGCGCGATTTTAAACAAATTTTTTGCTTCTAAAAATCTTGAACTAAATGACAAAATTTTAGAAAAAATACTGCCGATTTTTCATAAAAAAACCGTTGCCGATTTATGTGTCAAAATCGCTGAAGGTATTATTTCCAGACAAGATGTTCTGAAGGCAACTTATCCCGAATTTCAAGAAGAAATTAAGCAAAGCAAAATCATCAAACAATTTTCTGAAAAAAGAAAAAATTCTAATTATTCATTGCCGATTGAAGGCTTGGTTGCAGGAATGGCAATGCATTACGGTGGTTGCTGCAATCCGATTCCGGGTGATCCGATTATTGGCGTAATTAATACTGGAACTGGAGTAACAATTCACAGTCAAACTTGCCGCAATTTAAAAAATATTGTTCTGACGCCGCAACGCATTTTAGATGTTTGTTGGAAAAGTGATGAAGAATTAGGAGAAGAATTATATGCTTGCCGCGTGCGCTTGGTTGTTGAAAATAAACTTGGAAGCCTTGCAGATATCAGTAGTCTTTTGGCTAAGAAAAAAGTTAATATTACCAATATTAAAACGACCAATCGTTCAGCTGATTTTTTTGAATTAATGATCGATATTGAAATAAAAAGTGTTGACCAATTAGAACAAATTTTGTCTGTTTTGCGCACTTCAAAAAAAATCGCTGATGTTGAGCGAGTTACCGGATAATTATTAAAAAAACATATGACTAAATTAAATTTAAACTTTCACCTTAAAGAAACTGGAGAAAATTATTTCGAACATTTTCTTTTTGCTTTCACAACCGCTTTATGGCTTTTTCTAGCTGGAACAATATTGCTTTGTCATTCGCTTTTTCCCTTCATCTTCACAGTTACAACCAGTAAGCATGTCAAAAAAATCAATGAAGTAATGCAAAAAAGAGTGGCAATGTTGATGGAGCGCCGCAATAAAAAAGCTGCAGCAGCAAACGAGCAAAATCAATAGATTTTATGAAAGTAATCGCAATCGTCGGATTCGGTTTTTGTGGACGTTTAGCCTTCGCGCATTTAGCAAAAAATTCTAAAAATTCCAAAATCATAATTTTTGAAAAAAATAACCAAAATAGCTTGGGTCCAGCATTTTCAAGCTTTTCGCCGCATTATATTTTAAATGTTCCGATGGAAAAGATGAGCGCTTTTTCTAATCAGCCTCAAGATTTTTGTGAATTTTTTAAAAAAAAATATCCAGAAATTTTTAAAGAAATTGGTGAAAATGGTTTTGCACCGCGCCGAATTTACGGCGAATATTTAGAAGCAATTACTCAAAAATCTTTTGTGGAAGCGCGGCAAAATAATATTGAAGTTGAGTTTGTGGAAGATGAAGTAATTGAGATTTTGCCTTGTGAACGGATCCTGAAACAAGTTCAGGATGACGTGATTTTACATCGTCATCCTGAACTTGTTTCAGGATCTAGCGTGATCACAACCAAAAGTAACAACTCTTTTCAAGCCAACGAAATTCTAATCGCCACTAGCTTCAAGCAAAGTAATTTACCTTTTGATCTAAATTCTCCAAATTTGGTTAAGCAAATTTGGGATTTTCCAAAAACCTTTCACGAAAAAAATTTTACCAATGAAACAATTTGTTTAATAGGTTCGGGACTTACTGCTGTTGATGTTGTAGTTGGTTTGTCGAAAAAAAAATTCACAGGAAAAGTTTTTATAATTTCGCGTCGCGGCAATCTTCCTAAAAAACATTTTGCAAAAATTTATCCGGTTCCAAATTTAATTTCAGTTTCTGATGCTAAAAATGGCGTAGTTTTTTTAACTAGAAAAATCCGTAATTTCTTACGCCAAAATCCGCAATATGATTTGTGCTACATTATCGATTCTATTCGTCACATTACCACAGAACTTTGGCAAAATCTCGATGCCAGAAACAAGAAATTATTTTTGCGCTTACTTCCTTATTGGAATATTTTTCGTCACCGCGCTCCAGCTTTTTCAATTGAGATGATTGAAGAAATGATTGAAAGCAAGCAGCTTGAATTAAAGAAAAAGGGTGTACAAAAAGTTTATGAAAAAAATGGCAAGATTCTTGTGCAAATTCACAATGAAGAAATCGAATGCGATTATCTTGTAAACTGTCTCGGATTTGAATTTAAACCCGAAAAATATCCGCTTTTAAAGCAAATGATCGAAAGCGGTTTATTAAAAAAAGATTTATTAATGGTTGAATCGCTTGATCCAAAAATTCATCTTTTAGGCGGATTAAATATTGGTCGCGATTTTGAATGCACCGCAGTTCCGGATTTGCGGATTTGCGTTGAAAAAGTTATTTGTAAAGAAATTCCTTAAATTTCGAGCTCGATCTTTATAAAGTTTCAAACGCCGATCCAAAATCAGCAAATATTTTTTCAAAAGTTGGGAAGCTCGTCGTAATCATCGAAGCATCATCAATTTGAACTCCATTTTCCATCATTAAACCCATTACTAAAAATGACATTGCGATTCTGTGATCCATTGCGGTGGCGATTTTTATTGGAGATTTAGATTGATCAATTCCACCTTGAACTTCTAAATAATCATCGCCCATTTTTGAAATAACGCCGCAATTTTCTAAGTTTTGCGCGATCATTAATAAGCGGTTGCTTTCTTTTACCTTTAATTCGGCAAGACCATTCATTTTAGTTATTCCTTTGGCATTTGCTGCGGCAACGGCGAGAATTGGATATTCGTCAATCATGCTGGCTGCGCGATCTGCAGGAACTTCAACGCCTTTTAATTCGCTTGATTCAACGATAATATCTGCAACTTTTTCGCCGCCGACTTTACGCTCATTTTCAAAGACAATTTTACCACCCATTTCCTGTAAAGTAATAATTACACCATCGCGAAGTGGATTTATACCAACATTTTTAATTTTAATTTTAGAATTTTTAACCAGCAAAGCCGCGACAATTAAAAATGCGGCGGAAGAAATATCTCCCGGAACTTCAAAATTTTTAGCATCAAATTCCTGCAAACCAGAATAAGAAATTTTGGTACCATTATTCAGATTTTCGCAGGAAATTTTTAAACCCAAATCGCGCATCATAATTTCAGTGTGATCGCGGCATTTTTCTGGTTCGATAATTACTGTAGTTCCGCGCGTAACAAGGCTGGCAAGCAAGATGCAGCTTTTTACCTGAGCGGAAGCCATTTTCATTTTATATTCAATTGGCAACGATTCTTTAGCGCCGATAATTGCGAAAGGCATCAAGCCGTTTTGGCGCGAAATTATTTGCGCGCCAAATTGTTTGATTGGCTCGAAAACGCGACCCATTGGGCGTTTGCGTAGTGAAGCATCACCCGTAAAAAAGGAAGTGAAATTATAAGGAGTGACAAGTCCAGCCATTAAACGTGCGGCAGTACCAGAATTTCCCATGTCTAAAACATCAGTTGGCTCACATAAACCTGCAACGCCACAACCATTAACAAGCCAAGTTGCGTCATTTTTTCTTTCAATTGTAACGCCCATTAAACGCAAAGCTGCTGCAGTTTTTAAAACATCTTCACCTTCGAGCAATCCGCTGATTTTACTTTCGCCATGCGCTAGAGCGGCAAAAATTAAGGAGCGGTGAGAAATTGATTTATCGCCAGCAACTGTGATTTCACCGCGCAGAGCGACATCTTTTTTGCGGGATAAAAGTGGTTTTAGAATCATCATTTATAGCCCTGCAAAATTTGCGATCGAATTGACAAAGGAATTTAAGAAGAAAATTAATCCTAAATTGAAAATTGCAGTTACGAAAATCATGGCTTTAACATTATCAACGCAATCAAGTTTCATCAGGTTTTGTGGCTCATCAAAATACATAACTTTGACGATTCTTAAATAATAATAAGCTGATACAACGCTAAATAAAACGGCGATGATGGAAGTGATTAAATAACCATGCGCAATTGCGGCGGTTAGGATGTAAAATTTAGAGAAAAAACCTGCGAGTGGCGGAATTCCGGCGGTCGAAAACATTAAAACCGCTAAAGAAAAAGCCATGTAAGGATTGGTTTTGGCAAGACCAGAAAGGGCATTGATGCTAAAAATTTTTTCATTTTCAGCGTCAGTTTCGTAGCCAACTGTTTCATCATTATTGCCGCGAATCAAAATTAAAAAACCAAAACTACCAACTGAAATTATGGCGTAAATTATCATATAAACCATACAGGCGATCCAAGCTTCGTGACCGAAAGCAGCCATGCCAAGAAGAATAAAACCAACGTGACCAATTGAGCTGTAAGCCAAAAGTCTTTTTAAGTTTTTTTGGAAAATCGCGCCGAAACTGCCAACGGCTAAAGAAACCATAGAAGTGAAGACGAAAATTTTTTCAATTCCCGGCCAACCGATGATTAATGAAGAAAAAAGGCGAAGTAAAATCATGACCGCGCTGAATTTTACGACAGTTGCGAAAAATGTTGTGACGATTGAAGCTGAACCTTCGTAAACATCGGGACTCCACATGTGGAAAGGTGCGGCAGATATTTTGAAAAACATCGCAGTTAAAACCATGACAAAACCAAACATCACGCCAACTGGAATTTCTGCGGTAACGCCGTTATGATAAAGAATCATCAAGTTTAAGAAATTGGTGGTTCCAGAAAAACCGTAAATCATTGAAATGCCAAAAAGCAAAATGCCGGAAGCTAAGCAGCCTAAGATGAAATATTTCATGCCGGCTTCGGAAGATTTGGCAGAATTGCGATTTAAAGCGGCGAGTAAATATAATGAAAGTGCTTGCAGCTCTAGACCTAAATAGAAAGTTAAAAAATCATTGGAAGAAATTAAAATCATGCCGCCCGTAGTTGCGATCATCAGAAGAGCGATAAATTCGGCGCTGATTTTTTGGTTGGAGAAAACGAAGCGCGAGGAAAATACGATTACGATGGTTAAAAGGCCAACCAATATTGCTTTCACGAAAGAAGTGAAGGTGTTGGAAAGATACATGTTGCTGAAAAGCAATTCAGCTTTGGTGAAGTTAGAAACGATTATGGTGATTGTAATGGCGCAGATTACTAAAGATAAAAGGCGTGAGGCGTAGAAAAAATTGGGGTTTTTTTTGCCCAAAAAAACGTCGGCCATTAATATGAATAAAGCGCCGCAAAAAAGTGTGATTTCTGGAGAGATTAGTGAAAGGTTGATCATGATTAAATGTTTTTTTAATTGTTGAGTTTTGTTGTCGTTTCAAGTCCGAGTCAACCCCGTCTTCACGACGGGGTCCACTCGGGCTTAAAGCAAAATCGATATTATTAATGCGCTACAAAAAGCTTAACCAAACTGCTTACCGGCAATTCGAAATAGCTCAGAACTAAGTTTGGTAAAATACCAAGTAATATCACAAAAAACGCCATTAATCCCAGCGATATAAATTCAATTTTTCCTAAATCAGAAACTTCATCAATGTGATGATTGGTAATTTTGCTAAACCAAACACGTTTATATAACCAAAGCATATAACAAGCGCCTAAAATCACGCCAAAGGCTGCAAAAATTGCGGTTGCTTTGCTGGCTTTGAAAGTTCCGATGATGCTTAAAAATTCACCAACGAAACCGCTGGTTCCGGGTAATCCAACTGAAGCCATTGTAAAGATCATTGCCAGCATTGCGAAATTCGGCATTTTATTGGCAATGCCGCCCAAATCAGCGATTTGTTTGGTGTGAAGGCGATCATAAATTACACCAACGCACATGAATAATGCTGCAGAAACAATGCCGTGACTAATCATTTGCATGATTGCGCCATCAATGCCTTGGCGGGTAAAACTGAAAATGCCCATAGTTACGAAACCCATGTGAGCAACGGAAGAATAAGCGATCATTTTTTTCATATCTTTTTGCATCAAGGCAACAAGCGAGGCGTAAATAATGGCGATCACACTTAAAACAAAAACCGCATTGGCAAAATATTGCGAAGCTGCTGGAAAAAATGGCAGCGAAAAACGAATAAAACCGTAAGCGCCCAGCTTAATTAAAATGCCGGCAAGAATTACCGAACCAGCGGTTGGAGCTTGTACGTGAGCATCAGGCAACCAAGTGTGAACTGGAAACATTGGAACTTTCACTGAGAAAGAAACAAAAAATGCCAACCAAAACCATTTTTGATATTCGAGTGGGAAGAATTTCGGCAAGCCGCTGGTTAAAGCAATTACGTCAGTTGTGCCGGTGTAAAGATAAATACATATGATTGAAATCAGGAATAAAACCGAACCAAAAAGAGTATAGAGGAAAAATTTGTAAGCCGCGTAAATTCTGTTTTCGCCGCCCCAAATGCCGATTACTAAAAACATTGGAATCAACATTGCTTCGAAAAAAATGTAGAAAAAAAGTAAATCCAAAGCACAGAAAGAACCAATTACAAAGGCTTCAATGAGTAAGAAAGCGATGACATATTCTTTAACCCGTTTTTCGATAGAAAAAATGCTGATCGCTAAACAAATTGGAGTTAAAAATGCAGTTAGAAGAATCATCAAAAGCGAGATTCCATCAATGCCGACGAAATATTTTATATCGCGTCCGGTGAAAATGCGAAAAATTTCAGTGAATTGAAAACCAGCAAGAGATTTGTTGAATTTATAAAGCAAAAAACAACTTAAACCCAAATTTACAAAACTGATGAAAAGCCCGTAAATCCAATAAGCGCGAGTGCATTTGGTTTTTACGAACAACAAAAAAATCGCCGCGACAATTGGCAAAAAAATCAAAGTCGAAAGAATTGGAAAGTGCATGGAATTTTGGAGATTTTTTAAAGAAAAGATTTGAACCGATTTTTATCGAGCAAAAAAATTAGAATCAATTCATTTAAGATTTAAGAGAATTTAAGGGAATTTAGAATTTAAGGGAATTCAGAATTTAAGATTTGGAATTTTAATTATCCCCAACATAATCGATGTCACCCTGAGCTTGTCGAAGGGTGATTCGAGCCCGAAACCCGAATCACCCTTCGACAAGCTCAGGGTGACATCGAAAATCCTAAACTCCCTTAAATTCCCTTAAATCCTCTTAAATCCTAAATTCCTTAAATGCTCCTAGATTCCCAGCAACTTCTCGTTGAAAAAAAATTAAAGCAATTAGCGCAAAATTTAGAAAGTAAAAATTCTGAAAGTTTTTTTAAGAAAATTATTTCCACAAAAACTGTGCTAAAAAGTTTTTACATTTATGGCGATGTTGGGCGTGGGAAATCGATGTTGATGAAGAATTTTTATAATTCTTTGCTGAAAACTTCAAAAATTTATTTTCATTTTAACGGCTTCATGCATTTGATTCATGAAGCTTTGCGCGACATTCGCAAAGATAAAAAAAAGTTCAAAGATGAATTGATTGAAGCGTTGAAAAGAGTGGTGAAAAAAAATGAAGTTGTTTGTTTTGATGAGTTTCAAGTTGTTGATATTGCTGACGCGATGTTGCTTTCCCGAATTTTTTCTTATTTATTTGCGCAAAATGTTATCACTGTTTTTACTTCAAATTCGCAGCCGCATAATCTTTATAAAAATGGTTTGCAGCGTGAAGTTTTTTTGGAATTTGTTGATAAAATTTTGCTCAAAAATTGCGAAATTTTATATTTAAATTCGCCAACTGATTATCGTAGTCAATATAAGCATAATTTGACCAAGCGTTATTTTATTTCGAATAAAAAAAATCGCGAAGAAGTGCAAAAAATTATTGCAACTCTGACTAATGAAAAAAAGCCTAAATCCTCTAAAATCAAGGTTTGGGGGCGTGAGATAAAAATTAATAAAACTTTTGAAATGGCGATTTCGCAAGCAATTTTAAAAACCCAAAAAATTGCTATTTTTAATTTCAATCAATTATGCCGCTGTGAACTTGCTGCTTCTGACTATCAAGCAATTTGTAAAAATTTTGATTTGATTTTTTTATTAAAAGTTCCAAAGCTTACGCCCGAAGACGTAAATGAAGCGCGGCGTTTTGTGCTTTTTATTGACGAAGTTTACGAAAATAAAACCGCATTAATTGTTTTGGCGAAAACTAAATCAGAAAAAATTTACGAAAGCAAAATTGGTTCTGAAGCCTTTGCTAGAACGGTTTCGCGCTTAAATGAAATAAAATCTGATCAATATTGGCAGGAAAGTAAGGTGAATTTTGAATAAGATTTTACTTGCACTTGTTTTTTGAAAGGGTTTTAAATTTGTAATACTTGAAGAAAATCTTTAATTTTTAATAAAATTATTATGCCATTTAAAGGATCTGATATAATTGCTGCTGCTAAAGAATTTTCACCAAAAAAACTAGAAGAAGGATCATTACAAGAATTAATACTTAGAAAGCTTAAAACATCTTTTTCAAATCCTTTTGATGAAGATGAACCTATTTTTGATATTAAAGAAGAAGATGAAATAAGGAAATTTATAAGAACAATATATCATGAAGAGAGTGAAATATTTAATTTAGATGAACTAAGTGAAAAACTTGGACTTGAACGTACAAGGTATGGAAAATTTAGTTTCCCAGAATATGAAGATTTTGTTGAAAAAGAAGAAGCAAAAAAGCTTTTTTACCAAAATTTATTAGGTCATCTTGTTGATGGTGAATTATTTGCTGAACATGTAAGATATACTACTGGAAAATATTCGGTTAACCTTAGCGATTTTTTATTGTTCGTCAAACTTCATACTCTAAAACAAAGCAAAGAAATCCCGGAAGATTATGAATACAAAAGTTTTTTAGGATTGATTAGAAAAATAGTTGAACAAGGTGCTAATTTATCACAAGAAATTAAAATTCTTAATGATGTTTTTAAAGTTTTATATAACACAGATAAACTTTCTAAACTTTTTGTTTATTCAAGTTTTTCTTTTGATTCAAATCCTATCAGTAAGAGAGATGAAAGAGAGTTAATTCAATTAGAAGATTATAGTTATGAGGAGGATAGATTTAAAAATATTTGCTTATACGTCATATTTGGTAAACTAGAAGAAGATGAAGCAATCCCGAAAAAATATTCGAAATATGATGATTTTGTGAAATGGGTCAACGAAACAATTATTAATGTCGGAACTGCAGATCAAAAATATACCATGAAAGCTGTTTTAGACAAAATCAAAGAAGAAATCAAAAAAGAAAAAGAAAAAGAAGCGTCTATAAAAATCCAAAAAATAGCTAGAGGTATACAAGGTCGTAACATTGCTAAAGAAAAACGCAAAGAAAGAGAAAAAACATCTAATAAAGAAAGAACTAGTGCTTCTGAAAATATTGATCCAATAATTGATGCACAAAGTTCTTCAGTTCTTGAAATTCCTCAAATTAAAGGTTTCAAATCGTCATCAGTAGAAAAATATAAATCAGGTTTTAAAGTTTTTAACTATCCCGATTTAAACAGTTTTTCGGAAGATTTTAATGAAGCTGATGGTGTCGATAAATCGAATTGGAATCTTGATAAGTATCTGTTTTCAATCGTGTGTATTAGTGGGTTAGATGAGAGAAGTAAGAGATATTGTATTGTAACTTCCTCACGTCAAGGCGTTACAAAAAGTTTTATTTCCCGAGCAGAGTTTAGAAAAATTGTAAATGGAGAAAGTTATCTTTATGATAAAGAAAATGTCGATCCTGCAACAGAAACAGAAATAGATAATTCTAATTCTTTAAAAGAAATAGCTTCTCTTTATGAACAAAAAAAAGATTTAGAAAATGCACTTAGGGAAAATCAAGAAAATCGTGAAAAAACATCAAGTTCACTGGCAAAATCACGTATCAACCCGAGTTCCTTAAATGATGAAGAAGATCATAAATCTCGCAACCAAGATCATGATAATCAAGTAGAAGCTTTAACAATTGCTACTGTTTCACTTGATGAAGTAGTATTAGATGGGGATGCTACTAATCCACTACATTCAGCTAATACTAATGAATCATTAGTATTAGCAAAAACATCTACTGAAGAACAACCGAGATCTATTCGAGAATCGGAAAATTTACGAAAATTGGAAAATTTAACTAATAAAAGAGAAGATCTTATAAAACAAATTGAAGATTATGAGAGAAAAATCAGTGATTCATGGGAGGAAACAAAAGATGAATCACAAACTGGAGAAAAAAAGCCCAAATCTGATAATATGTCAGATAAAAAATCTCAAACAATAGTCAGTAGGATTAAAGAATCGATTAAAAATGGTTTTAATCATGCTCTTGATGATTCTGAAGTTGAAGGCATTGCAGAAGATATGGCAAAAGCTCATAAAGAAGCAGTATATTTTTATACTGAAGAAAAAGAAGACGATTGCAAAAAAAATGTTTCAAAACTTTTAAAATCTAATTCGCCACATAATCCTTTAAATGGAGTTTCGTTTTTAAGACCTAAGGGAACAAAAATAGTATCTGTAGCTTTCAATTATAGCGAAATTGGAAAAAGGGATAATTTAAATGGAAGTAATGAAGCCTATGTTTATATTACCGGAACTGACAATTGCTATGTTAGATGCGCGGTTTGCCAAAGAGATGGAGATAAGATGGTGGTTTGGAAAAATGGCGTTGCTTCTACAGAAGAACACAAAAGAGGAGATGTTGTAATTGATGAAAATACAGTTAGTTTCCTTGATGAAAAAACGGGGCATTATACTCGTGTAAAAGCTTCTAAAAGTGATTTAAGAGGGCATTTGAAGAAAATAAAATATCCTGGTAACGAGAATACTATTATAGATCAACTTGCAGATCTTCAAATTAAAGTCGTGTCACAAATTGATAGTGCTATGTCTGGACAAGAACCAGATATTGAATCCAAGGTAGCTATAATGTATAAAGGGAAGAGTCGTTCTTATAATAATCGAGATGATGATAAAATCGTCATTTCTAGGAAAAAAATAGCAAAAACACTTCATCTAACCCCTCATGAGGATAAGAAAACTAAAGAAGTAACTGCTAATTTTGTTGAAATTGATGAAAGTAATAAAATCAGTAGTGTTCCCATTGGTGATGAACAATTTGTTAAAATTCATGACATTTCAAGTTCAAGTCGTGATGGAAAAAGCACTATTACGAATCTTTATGCAAAGATTCGTCTCCAAGATGAAAAAGTAATTCAGGATCCAAATCTTTTTTACGATTCAGGAGAAGGTAAGATGGAAGCTTTAAATGCTGAGGTTATAAAGACAAAACATTCGTTATCAGATCAAAAAGCTTCGGAGATGTTTGATGCTTCTAAAAGAATTAGCAAAAATACAAAAATTACTTTTTCAAATGGTAAAAATAGAATCACTAGTACTATTTTGGATGAAGCTAAATTACCTGAAAATAAACCATCTGCATCTCCTGAACCCACCTCATGCTTTAATTGTTTTGGCGCCGCCTCACGTTCTGTTGGAGTTTATTAACGTAGTTTTAGGATATGAAAAACCAAAACTCCAATCCCAAATTTGATGTAATCGTCATCGGTGCCGGTCATTCCGGCATCGAGGCGGCTTGTGCTGCGGCGAGGATGGGAAGTTCGACGCTTTTAATTACGAAGAGGGTAGAAAATTTAGGTGAGATGTCTTGTAACCCTGCAATTGGTGGAGTTGCGAAGGGAACAATTGTAAAAGAAGTTGATGCACTTGATGGCATAATGGCAAAGGCAATTGATATGGCGGGCATTCATTTTCGAATTTTAAATGCTTCCAAAGGTCCGGCAGTTCATTCGCCCCGCGCGCAGGCTGATCGCGAGCTTTATAAAAAAGCGGTAAATAAAATTTTAGAAAATTACGAAAACCTCGAAATTGCTTTTGCTTCAGTTGAAGATATTGAGATTAAAGATGGGCGAGTTTGTGGTGTAGTTTTGGATGATGGAAAAAAAATTTCTGCTCCTTCAGTTATTTTAACAACCGGAACTTTTTTGCGCGGCGTAATTCACATTGGAGATCAAAAAACTCCAGCTGGTCGCGTTGGCGAAACGCCATCTTATGGAATTTCTAAAACTTTAGAGGCTCACAATTTTATGTTGGCGCGCCTTAAAACCGGAACGCCGCCGCGCATTGATAAAAATTCGATTAATTTTGTTGGTTTAGAAGAGCAGCTAGGCGACACTCCGCCGCAGCCTTTTTCTTATATGAATAATGAAATCAAGGTGCCGCAGATTCATTGTTACATAACTTACACTAACCAGAAAACTCATGAAGTTATCAAAAATAATCTTCATAAATCTGCAATGTATGGCGGATATATCGAAGGAGTTGGCCCGCGTTATTGTCCGTCGATTGAAGATAAAATTCATCGATTTTTTGATAAAGAGCGTCATCAGATTTTCTTAGAGCCGGAAGGCTTAAACAGCGATTTGATTTATCCAAATGGCATTTCAACTTCACTGCCGCTTGATGTTCAAATTGAGTTTTTAAAAACAATTCCTGGTTTAGAAAATTGCCGCGTCACCCAAGCTGGTTACGCGATTGAATATGATTTTGTTGATCCGCGCGAACTTTTACCAACTCTTGAAACTAAAAAAATTCGCGGCCTATTTTTTGCCGGACAAATTAATGGAACTACGGGCTATGAAGAAGCAGCAGGGCAGGGAATTGTTGCTGGAATTAACGCTGCTTTAGTTGCAAGCGACTCGAAAGAAGAATTTATTTTAAACCGCGCTTCCAGCTATATCGGCGTGATGATTGATGATTTGACAACGCTCGGAACTAATGAACCTTATCGCATGTTAACTTCACGTGCTGAATATCGTTTAAGTTTGCGTGCTGACAACGCTGATATGCGTCTAACCGAAATGGGAATAAAAATTGGCGTTGTAAAAAGTGAGCGCGAAAAGTTTTTTTACGAAAAAAAATTAGCGATCGAAGAAAAAACTGCTATGCTTGAAAGTTTAAAAATTTCTCCCACTAAAATCACGGAATATGGAATTGCAATGAAACAAGATGGCGTGGTGCGAAATGCGATGCAGCTTTTGGCTTTTCCAGAAATTAATTTTGAAGCGCTTGAAAAAATTTGGCCTCAAGAAATTTCTCAAATTGATGCAAAAATAAAAAATCAAATTTCTATCAATGCATTATATAGTTCTTATCTGAAGCGCCAAGAACAAGACTTGGCAATTTTTCGTCAAGATGAGAATATGAAAATTCCGCTTGATCTTGACTATAACAATATTCAAAGTCTGTCGCTTGAAGTGCGTGAGAAATTAAAAAAATTTCGTCCAGTAACTATCGCCGCAGCCTTCAAAATACAGGGAATAACGCCGGCTTCCATAATGGCGGTGATGGTTTACATCAAGAACAAATTTTAAAAAAATCAAAGCCAATGTTAAATAATTTTATTCGCTTCTTATCGAGAAATTTTGCTGTTTTTTTTGTAGTAATTTCGTTGCAAATAATCTCTGGAGTAGCTTCTGCGGAAAGTTATGTTTCAACAAATGATGTAGTTAAGGAAATAGAAAAAACCCTGCTTTTTGATCAAGGATCACGTGAAGAAATTAACGCTTTTGCTGCGAAAAAAAAGAAGCCAAGAAAAAGTGATTATACAATTAAAGCTGGCATAGCTGATGAAAAAAGCGAAGATCCAAGCGATATTGATATTACAGTTACTGATTCAAAAACACTTAATCTCGATGTTAAAGAAAAAGAAAAACTGGCTTATAATGCTGCATTAACAGGGCAATATGAAGCCGCAATTGAGCTTTATAAGCAGGTTTTAAAAGTTGAGCCTGATAATTCTTACAACAAATTTTCACTGGCAGTTGTTTATCAAAGAATTGGACAATTTCGCCAAGCTAAAACCTTATATTATCAATTATTAAAAACTAATCCGACAAATCAGGAGGAAATCATCGGAAATCTTTTGTCAGTTTTAGTTGAAGAATCTCCAAGAGATGCTGTTTATTTGCTTTCGCGTTTAACAGTTCAAAATCCTAGTTCAGCCTATATTTTTGCACAGGCTGCCGTTGCTTATGATAGAATTAAAAATTATGACCAAGCGATAATTTTATTGCAAAAAGCTATCTCAATTGACCCGATTAATGCTGATTATCAATATAATCTGGCGGTGATTTATGATAAAACATCCCAACTCCAAAAAGCTTTAGATATGTATGCGAATGTTGAAAAAAACTATACTGATGATAACTCATCAATTTCAATTGAACAGGTTCGCAACAGGGAAGCTGCAATAAAAAGTAAAATTTAAACCGAATCCCGAATCCAAAATTCAACTAATTTTATCATGATTGAAAAAATTCTTACTTACGCCAAGAAACAAGGTTGTTCAGATGTTCATATTACAACTGGATCTTCACCAATGTTGCGTATTGATGGAGAAATGGTGGCGATTCCAAATACTCCGCAGCTTACAAACGTGCAGGTTCTTGAAATGCTTTATTCAGTGATGAATGAAGTTCAGAAAAAAATGTATGAGGAAAAATGGGAGTTAGATTTTTCAATTCAAGCCGGAGCAGATTTGCGTTTCCGCGTTAACGCTTTTAAAACAATTTACGGTGCTGCTGCAGTATTTCGTGAAATTCCAAGTGAAATAAGAAGTCTTTCCGCATTACACGCGCCTGAAATTATACGCAGTTTATCTAATGCTTCTAAAGGATTAATTCTGGTTGTTGGTCCAACTGGCAGTGGAAAATCAACTACTCTTGCAGCCCTAATTGACCAAATAAATACCACTCATTCTAGTCATATAATTACAATCGAAGATCCGGTAGAATTTATTCACAAAAATAAAAAATCCTTAATCAACCAACGCGAAGTTGGAAATAGCACTTTGTCATTTGCAAATGCCTTGAAAAGCGCTTTGCGTGAAGATCCAGATGTAATTTTAGTTGGCGAGTTGCGTGATGTAGAAACAATTCAATTAGCTCTGACTGCTGCAGAAACTGGGCATTTGGTTTTAGGAACTCTTCATACTAGTTCATCAGCGCAAACTATAAACCGTATTATCGACGTTTTTCCATCGGAAGACAAAGCTGTTGTTCGTACCATGCTTTCAACTTCAATCAAAGCTGTAGTTTCTCAGCGTCTTTTAAAGAAAATTGGTGGTGGTCGAGTAGCAGCCTATGAAGTAATGATTGCCAATTCCTCAATTCGTAACCTGATTCGCGAAGATAAAATTCCGCAAATTAATTCAATCATTGAACTCAGCAAAAAAAATGGCATGTGTTTGATGAAAGATTCTATAACAGATTTATTAACCAAAGGTGTTATCTCGCAAGAAATCGCGGATGAAGCTTTACTGGTTAACGAATAATAAAATCAATACGAGGAAGTTTAAGTAATGAGATCAATTTTTAGAAGAAAATCCATCGAGAGTGTGCTTGAAGGAGCCAGTAAAAATTCATTAAAGAAAACTCTTGGAGCATTTGATTTAGTTTTACTTGGAATTGGTTGCACAATCGGAACTGGAATTTTTGTTCTAACAGGTATCGCCGCCGCTGAATATGCTGGTCCTGCCATTTCAATTTCTTATGCACTTGCTGGTTTAGCCTGCATGTTTGCAGGTTTAGCTTACACCGAACTTGCCGCAATGGTTCCGGTCGCCGGAAGTGCTTATACTTATTCTTATATAATTCTTGGTGAATTTATCGCTTGGTTGGTTGCTTGGGGCTTAATTTTAGAATATACAGTTGCCGCTTCCACGGTTGCTGCTGGTTGGTCGGGATATTTTGTCGGTATTCTAAATGCTGGTGGAATTCACTTGCCGGAATATCTAATAAAAGTTCCATCGGAAGGCGGAATGATAAATCTTCCCGCGATTTGTATTTCCTTATTCATCGGCTGTTTATTGATTCGTGGAACTAAAGAAAGCATTGTGGTAAATCGCATTTTAGTTGGCATTAAACTGGGCGTGATTTTTTTATTTTTGGCGATTGCTGCTCCTCATATTAAAATGGAAAATTATGCTAACTTTTTTCCGTTTGGCTGGCATGGCGTTAGTATTGGTGCTGCTACAATATTCTTTGCCTATCTTGGTTTTGATGCAGTCGCAACAACTGCAGAAGAATGTAAAAATCCCAATCGTGATTTACCAATTGGTATAATTGGAGGTCTTTTAATTTGTGCTTTGCTTTATGTTGCAGTTTCTCTGGTTTTAACTGGTATTGTAAATTTCAGTGAATTAAACAATGCCGAACCAATGGCTTACGCTCTTCGCGTTAATGGCAGTAATATTGGTTCAGCTTTAGTTGGAACCGGAGCGGTTACTGGAATGGTTGCAGTGCTTCTAGTTTTGATGTATGGTCAATCTCGTATTTTCTTCGTGATGGCGCGTGATGGATTAATTCCGGCGTCTTTTGGTAAACTTCATAAAAAATTTGGAACCCCATATTTAGGCTGTATTTTCTTAACTTTAGCCGTGGCTATAATTTCGGGATTCACACCAATTCAAACTATGGGACAAATGAGTAGTCTTGGAACTTTGTTCGCCTTTACTGTAGTTTCAGTCGGAGTTTTGGTTATGCGTATAAGAAAACCAAATGTTGAAAGGCCTTTCAAATGTCCGGCAGTTTTTATCGTGGCGCCACTTGCAATTTTGAGCTGTGGTTACTTAATGTATAACTTGCTTTTAAAAACGGGTAAACCTTTTTTGATCTGGTTTTTAATCAGTATTTTGGTTTATTTCTGTTATAGTTACAAAAAAAGTCCTCTCAATAAAGTATCGTCAGACAAGCAATAATCCAATCTTATGAATTTAATGCGTAAAAAGAGTATTCACTCGATCTTGGTGAATGCTGAAAAAAATACTTTAAAAAAAACGCTTAACGCTTTTGATCTAATAATGATCGGTATTGGCTGTACTATTGGCACCGGAATTTTTGTAGTTACCGGAATTGCCGCCGCCACCTACGCTGGTCCCGCTATTTCAATTTCATATTTACTGGCAGCATTCGCCTGCATTTTTGCAGCTTTAGCCTACGCTGAACTAGCTTCAATGGTTCCCGTGTCTGGAAGTGCTTACACTTATTCTTACGCAATTTTAGGAGAATTTATCGCGTGGCTTGTGGGCTGGGGATTGGTTTTGGAATATGCAATTGGCGCCGCAACCGTTGCAGCAGGATGGTCCGGTTATATGGTCGGAATTTTAAAAACTGGCGGAATTACAATTCCCGATTCTTTGGCTTTAGTTCCGGCGCAAGGCGGAATCATTAATTTACCGGCAATTTTTATTTCATTATTTATCGGCTTTTTATTAGTTCGTGGTACCAAAGAAAGCGTTACTCTAAACCGAATTTTAGTTGCTACAAAACTGGGCGTGATTTTTCTATTTTTAATAATCGCAACTCCAATGATTAAAACCGAAAATTGGTCCGATTTTATGCCTTTCGGAATTGGTGGAGTTTTTATGGGAGCTGCAACAGTTTTCTATGCTTATATCGGTTTTGATGCAGTTGCGACCGCTGCTGAAGAATGCAAAAATCCAAAAAGAGATTTACCAATCGGCATTATCGCATCCCTTGTAATCTGCACCATTCTCTATGTTGCAGTTGCATTAGCTCTAACCGGAATTTCTCCTTACGCCGATTTAAATAACGCCGAACCTTTAGCTCGCGCTTTAAGATTAAATGGCAGCAATATTGGATCAGCTCTTGTCGCAACTGGCGCTATCGCTGGCATCACTTCGGTTTTATTGATTTTAATTTATGGTCAATCCCGCATTTTCTTCGTAATGTCACGCGATGGCTTAATTCCTTCTCCCTTCAGCAAATTACATAAAAAATATAACACGCCTTATGTCAGTGTAATTATTGTTTCAGTTGCTGTTGCTGTGATTTCAGGATTATTGCCTCTAAAAATTTTGAGTCACATGACTAGTCTTGGAACCTTGTTTTCATTTATCGTAGTTTCAATCGGAGTTTTAGTTCTGCGAATTAAACAACCAAATCTGGTGCGCAATTTTAGATGTCCGGCAGTTTATGTTATGGTTCCAATGTCGGTGCTTTGTTGCGGCTACCTAGTTTACAACTTGTTGCTTGAAAATGGCTTTTGGTTTTTGCTGTGGTCGATTTTAGGTTTAATCTTTTATTTTGGTTATAGCTATCGCAATAGTCCGCTAAATAAATAATTATTTTATTATCTAAACTTCTCCACGGCATCTCGCGCCAATTGATCTGCCACTTCATTAAAGCAATTTCCGCTATGTCCTTTTACCCAAACCCATTCAATTTTATGACGCGCAGCTTCTTCATCTAAATCTTGCCAAAATTCTATATTTTTTATCGGTTTTTTATTCGCCGTTTTCCAGCCATTTTTTTTCCAACTAAAAATCCATTTTGTAATGCCATCCATTACATATTTACTGTCGGTATAAATTGTTAGCTCACTTGGTTTTTTCAAGGTTTTAAGCGCTTCTGAAACGGCGCGCAACTCCATACGATTATTAGTGCTATCTTTTTCACCACCAGAAATTCTTTTTTCATGTTCTTTATAAAGCAAAACTGCTCCCCATCCGCCGGGACCAGGATTTCCTGAGCAAGCTCCGTCAGTATAAATTTCAATCTTAGACATTTGATAAATTTTTTAAAAATCTGTGAGTTAAAAAACAGGTGATGAAAACCAGTAAAATATTTCGTAAAAAAAGTGCGATTACAAAAATTGGTTTTTCTTCAATCAGGTTAAAATAATCCGAAAAAATAAATGAGGAGGCCAGAAATATAAAAGAAAAAATTGCTAAAAATTTCCACGAATGATTTTTTGCTAGCCAAATTGCTGCAATTGGTGCGAGCCAAACAAAAAATTGCGTCGATAAGACTTTTTGAAAAGAAAGAAGTAATAAAATGGTTATCAAAGTAGCGTCAAGAAAGTGATTTTCTGAAATAATGATTTTTCGCTCCTGCTTAAACAAAATCCAGAAAATCGCTGCGTAGAAAAATAGTAGGACAAAATTTCCTAAAAATTTGGCGATAATTTCTAGATAAAAACCGTTTTTAATATTCCAGGATCCAAAACTATTATAAAGCGATGAATGCTCATTATGTAATAAATTATTAAGCATTAAAAATGATGAGTAGGTTGATTCCACCTGAATACCTCTTTGAGCATGAATCATCATGTTTTTAATAAAATTATGATCGGTATAAATTTCCAATGCACAAATAATTAAGATCAGTGAAATTATGAAAAATAAGGATTGCAAGCATATTATCTTAACCATTTTCTTACTATTTACCGATTTAAAAATTATCGTTATCGGCAAAGTAAAAGCCGGTACAATCTTGTAGAAAAAACCAACTAAGGCATTAATAAAAAAACTGGTTTTTAATTTTGGATTTTTAGCTTCGAAGAAAAATAAAGAAGTTGTAAAAATTAAAGCTACTACAAGATCTAAACGATGATAAAGCAGACGAAACATTGCCAGAGTGAATAGGGTGTAAAGAAAAACCATATAAGAAATTTCTTTTTCAGTCATTAAAAGACGTTTTTTGCAATAAAGTTGGCAAGTTTTTAGGCAAAAAAGATCAACCAAAAACATGAAAAAAGCGAAAGAAAGATAATAGGGCGCAAAATTAATGTCTTTTAAGAGTAATCCAGGAAAATAGATAAAAGTTAAAGTTAAAGGTGGATATTCCAAATTAAACTGGCTGTATGGCTTAAGACCTAGATCTAACTTTTGAAAATAGGTTAAATAAAGCGGAACATCGGTAATGCAGGGAAAAGATAAAAACGCAGGGATTATTCTGGTCAAAATAAAAAATACCAAAACTAATTTACTGGCTTTAATCGCAGGAAATTTCTTGAGACTTGATAATTGCTGCATTGATAGCTTTGGTAAAAATATTTTTTAAGGCTGAATTTTTTTGTAGAATTTTTGTAGCAGCTGCGGTTGTACCATTTTTTGAAGTTACTGATTCACGTAATTGAGAAAATTTTTTTTCAGAAAATTCCGACATTAAAGAGCTTCCTAAAAATAGCTTTTTAACAAGATTTTCAGATTCACTTTTTTTAATTCCGCAGTTTATTGCAATCTCGGTAAAAATTTCTTGAAGTAAAAAAATATAAGCTGGTCCCGATCCGAAAATTGCAGTTGCTGCATCAAATAATTTTTCATTTGAAATTTCAAAAGCTAAACCAAATTTATCAAAAATAGTTTTTAGATTTTCGATTTCGAATTTCTTAAGATTTTTATTGCAGAGATAAGAAAAAATTCCTTGGGAATATTGAATGGGAAGATTTGGCATAGAGCGAACAATTTTTGCATCATTACCAAAAATTTTTTCAAAAAATTGAATCTTCTTTCCAGCTAAAATTGAAACAAAGATAGTTTTTTTGTTTAAAATTTTTGCTTTAGAAAACTCTTCCAAAATCGCTGCTGCATCTTGAGGCTTAATTGTTATAAAAACCAAATCGGCTTTATAATTTTTTGGAAGTTCTGAGATATTTTTTACGTAATTAAGTCCAGAAATTTTATTATCTTCCGACCTTTTCAAGATATTTATTTGAGTTACTTCAAAGCTATTTTCTTCAAGTAGATTATGAAGTATTATCGACCCCATTTTTCCACAACCTAAGAAGAAAATATTTTTCATATTTTAAGCTTTTCTATCAGCAATCGCTTGTTTGATTGAAGCAATTGCTTTTGCTGGATTTAAGCCTTTCGGGCAAGTATTCGTACAATTCATGATTGTGTGGCAGCGGTAAAGTTTGAATGGATCTTCAAGTTCGTCAAGTCTTTCTGATGTCGCCTCGTCACGTGAATCAACAATCCATCTTTGAGCTTGCAGCAAGGTTGCAGGTCCTAAATATTTATCGCTGTTCCACCAATAGCTTGGGCAAGAAGTTGAGCAGCAGGCGCATAAGATACACTCATAAAGACCGTCTAATTTTTCACGATCCTTTGGAGATTGAAGCCTTTCTTCATTTTGGTTATCAGGAATTTCAGCCTGTAGCCAAGGTTTGATTGATTTATATTGTTCGTAAAAATTTGTAAGATCGGGAACTAAATCTTTTACAACCGGCATGTGCGGAAGTGGATAAATTTTAACACCTGAACTTTTGCAATCAGAAATGGCTTTAGTACAAGCAAGGGTATTAGTTCCGTCAATATTCATAGCGCAAGAGCCGCAAATTCCTTCGCGACAAGATCTGCGGAAAGTCACTGAAGAATCATGATCAGATTTGATTTTGATTAAAGCATCCAAAACCATTGGACCACATTCATCAATGTCGATTTCAAATTTATCGATATAAGGATTTGTTTTTTGTGCATCTTCTGGGTTATAGCGATAAACCTCAAAAACGCGGACATTTTTAGCGCCTTCTTTGGCTTTAAAAAGCTTTCCGGCTTTTTTATCGATTTGTGAATTTTTTGGAAGTGTAAATTCTGCCATAAGTTTTTGTTTTTATTTCGATAAAATTTTGATTTTAGTAAACTCTTTTTTTAGGAGGGAAAGCCTGAACATCATTGCTTAGTGGTTTTAAAATCACTTCGCGATAATCGATTTTAGTATTTCCATTATTGTCGCACCACATGATTGAATGCTTCATCCAATTTTCGTCGTCTCTATCTTTATAATCATCGCGAGCTTGCGCGCCACGGCTTTCTTTGCGGTTTAGGGCGGAAAGAATTGTTACCAAAGATTGAGATCTTAAATTATCGATTTCTAAAGCTTCAATTAAATCGCTGTTCCAAATTAATCCGCGATCTTCAATTTTGAGATCATCAAATTTCTTAAAAATTTCATACATTTTTTCAGCGCCCTTAGACAATGAATCTTCGGTTCTAAATACTGCAGCATGAAGTTGCATGCATTTTTGCATTTCATCGCGAATTTTAGAGGTGGAAGTTTTGCCATCGGAATTTCTAATTTTGTCGAAACGCTCAATTGATTCGGCGCCAGCATTGTCAGGAAGTTCAGAATGTTTAGTATTTGGTTTAATAAGTTCAGCAGCACGAATAGCAGCGGCGCGCCCAAATACCACAAGATCAAGTAGTGAGTTTGAGCCCAAACGGTTAGCACCATGAACTGAAACGCAAGCAGCTTCGCCAATTGCCATTAATCCAGGAACAGTTTCAGCTTTACCATTTTTAACAGTTAAAACTTCAGCTTTGAAATTAGTTGGAATACCGCCCATATTATAATGAACGGTTGGAAGAACTGGAATTGGTTGTTTAGTTACATCAACGCCAGCGAAAATTTTGGCGGTTTCAGAAATTCCGGGAAGTCTTTCGTGAAGAACTTTTGGATCTAGATGATTCAAGTGCAAATAAATGTGGTCTTTATTTGGACCAACGCCACGTCCAGCTAAAATTTCCATCGTCATGGCGCGCGAAACCACATCACGGCTTGCTAAATCTTTGGCGCTTGGAGCGTAACGTTCCATAAATCTTTCGCCTTCAGAGTTGACTAAATATCCACCTTCGCCACGAGCACCTTCAGTTATTAAACATCCTGAACCGTAAACGCCAGTTGGATGAAATTGCACGAATTCCATATCTTGGAGTGGAAGCCCAGCACGAAGCGCCATAGCGTTTCCGTCGCCCGTGCAAGTGTGTGCAGAGGTAGCAGAAAAATAAGCGCGACCATAGCCACCAGTTGCAAGAACAACAATTTGCGCTTTAAAACGATGCATAGTTCCATCAACCATTGAAAGAGCGGTGATGCCACGACAAATGCCGTTTTCCATGATTAAATCAAGGGCGAAATATTCGATGAAAAATTGAGCGTTATGTTTTAGAGATTGTTGGTAAAGCGTGTGTAAAATTGCATGCCCTGTTCTATCGGCGGCAGCGCAAGTTCTTTGAGCTGGTCCGCCTTCGCCGAATTCTTTGGTCATGCCGCCGAAAGGACGTTGATAAATTTTCCCTTCTTTGGTGCGTGAAAAAGGCACTCCATAATGTTCAAGTTCAATAATTGCAGCAGGCGCTTCGCGACACATATATTCGATGGCATCTTGATCGCCCAGCCAGTCTGAACCTTTTACAGTGTCATACATATGCCAACGCCAATCATCGTCACCCATATTTCCCAGAGCAGCAGAAATTCCGCCTTGTGCAGCAACTGTGTGGGAGCGGGTTGGAAATACTTTTGAAATACAAGCGGTTGACAAGCCCTTTTGTGCCATGCCGAAAGTTGCGCGAAGTCCGGCACCGCCAGCGCCTACAACTACAACGTCGAATTCATGATCAATTATTGTGTAATTTCCGATTTTTTTTTCTGACATTTTTTTTAAATATTATCCAATTAAGTGAAGTCTGATTATTGATATAACCGCTG
>Ga0214919_10001907_pt1 | contig 33454 bp, 28 predicted proteins | sample LL1503_MetaG_FD_177994 | JGI IMG/M metagenome (GOLD analysis project Ga0214919, IMG submission 177994) | Freshwater microbial communities from Lake Lanier, Atlanta, Georgia, United States - LL-1503 | ecosystem: Environmental > Aquatic > Freshwater > Lake | place: USA: Georgia | collected... | reverse complement strand
GAGAGACTTTTATACCCCGAATATAATATAAATAAAACTGTAAATACCTGTAACCAATTATTTATTTTATTATATTAATAATATATATATATGAATTCATCAACAAAACGCAGGTCTACAAATAGAAAACAGGGCACGCGTAGAAACAAGCTAACAACATCACTAGTGTCTTTTGAAAAAGATATTACCGTTCGGTTTTTAGAAATGTTAATCATGGTAAAATTATATCACTGGAAAACATCTAGCTATGCTACACATAAAGCAACCGATGAGTTATATACTAACTTGAACGCAAATATTGATAAATTTATAGAAGTATTATTAGGCAAAGCCGGAAATCGTATTAATTTAATGGGGAAAAAAAATATTTCTTTAATAGATTTAAATTCGCCTGAAAGATTACGAAACAAAATTAATTCTTTTAAAAGTTATTTGATATCCATAACTAACAGTCCCGCAATTAGATTAATGTCAAATACTGATTTATTGAATATTCGTGATGAAATATTAGGCAATTTAAATCAATTTCTATATTTACTTACATTTAAGTGAGTATGCGCGATTATAATGAAAATTAATATATTTATTTTTATTATAATGGATAATTCATTTACTCCTACTAATTCAATATTAGATTCGAATACGGGACAGTTTAGTAATTTTCAAAGCGAAGGTTCTTCAAATTGGTTCGAGGATTCGTTTAAAAATATAAGCGTCATTTCGTGGATTATAATTATAGTACTATTGGCTTTTTTAGGATTTAATATATTTGCGTATTTAGCTTACGGAACACAAGAATTAGCCGATTTTTTTGGTCCCCTAACCGCTCAGTTTTTAGGAATTTTTGCGTTTCTTACAGGCAGAACGGTTGAAGTCGCGGCAGAAGGTACACAGAATGTAGTAAATGCTGCCGCATATGGTAGCACGGCTATTATTGATACTTCAGCGGAAATAATTGACGTTGGATTAGATAAGGTGCAAGATGTTGCTCGTAATGTACAAGTAATAAGCCAAGACCCTAAATTTAAGATTAAACCAATTGATATAACAATTCCTGCGGTTGATATTAATATTCCCGCGAGTGATATCAATATGCCGATAGTAGACATCATGGCAAATAATACGCTAAATAGGGCATTAAATACTTCGGCACAAACACGACAAATCCAAAATGGACAATTTGGTAATGATTATGCTGCGGATGATTCGCATAGTGCTATACAAACCGGCGGTGGAAAGTCCGGATGGTGTTTTATTGGCGAGGATAGAGGATTTAGAAGTTGTGCGGAAGTTGGAGCTAATGACCAATGTATATCTGGGGATATATTTCCTACTAGGGATATATGCGTAAATCCTAATTTAAGAACTTAATTTACATGCGCCAACGAATCCTTTATAATTTTGCGGCCACTTGGTTCCACTATTACTCATAGTTAAACGTGGTTTAGTATACCACGTTGCTACGCGCGGGTCCCAACATAGGTCCACAATTTTACCTGGAACATCCGAACATGTAGTAGGAAAGCACAATTCAATTTTGGTTTGTTTAATTATTTCATTAGTGCATGGATTAGCGACTGTATTACATATCAAGTTTCCACCATCTTGTATAGTATCCTGAGAACAAAGAAAAGGATTTATCACATTTGTTTGGTAAGGACCCGATATATTATTTGGAAGTCCAGGAATATCATTTGGTGGTATTTCAATAGCATTTACACGTTTCAAACTTTTCGTATTGGGGTTTGTGTATTTCTGCGTCTGGGTAGCATAACTTATGGTCCGGTTTGTCCACTTGCCTTTACATATTTGCGAATATCTTTGGGATTTTGTAATATTACTACTATTTTTTTTGTATTGTAATACATTTCCTTTGATTAGCATTTGTGTATCGTATAATGCCTTATCTCTGGAAACTGTTGTCTTGGTAAGGGGTACATAAATAGTATTATAGTTTTCCGTTTCATTAAAATAAGTGCACTGTGCTTGAGTTCTACTCCATACCCTCGTTGGAGTAGGATTATATTTATATGTGGTCATATATAATATTAGATATATAATATTACATATTACATTTAATATACCAAACTAAGTAGGGTTATACATATCTCCTGCGCCGTAAAAGAACCACCTTAATGAAAGGTAATCCGTAGTATTACTAGTTTTTGGTCCTGCCATATATGTGTTGGGACCCTGCGTAACTATACGTTGAATCTCCGCGGTCCCTAATGCGTAATTGTAATACCATAAATTAGAAATATTTCCCTGAAATCCGCCGTTTTGGGCAACATAAACGTCGCCATTGTTTTGTTTAGGAACTCCGCTCAAATTAATGCTGCGGGTGATAGTGCCATTTATATACACATCCAATGTGTTTTCGCGACACCTTATAATAACGTTTATCCATTTATTTAATGGTATATTTGGAATATCGATTTCTTCGTTTATTACGTTAAATGTATTCATTATAACGACTAATTCATTTGTATCTGGTTTAATATATAACCCAGGAGCATTATTGGGGAAATTTAATCCATTTTGTGCTAAATTACTATTCCCTTTATGAAAGATGTGTTGATAAACTGCGACATTATCTAATTTGTGAATGTTTAACCATATGGACCACGTGAACTCGATACCTTCTGTTGCGTTTTCGGACCTATGTATAATATCGGTTGTTGAAGACGAATTTTGCTTAAATATTAACATTTGTTGCGCGTCGACCATTCCATCGATTAAATGTGGCGATACTTCTGGCTTAAAAAAATACATAATTATATATGTGCCTATCCTTAATAATATCAAAAATACAAATATAATTAATATTACAAAAACAATTTTGGCGAATATACTATTTGATTCCAACATGCCTTTTGTCCAATTTGTATTATTTGTTGAGAAAGATGGATTATTCATTTATATATTATATATAAATAAATAATAAAATGGTTTATATCGTAAGTGTACTTTGAGCATTACCATTTTCTAACAATGATACCTGAACTTGATATGAGCTAAATATATTTGCGTAGGGAGCTGAGTAACCTGCGGTGTATATATTCCACGCTTCTTGTGGATTCAATGGTGATGGATAATATTGAAATTTGGATGTCCATCCATCAAACCCACCGCCAGGTGTGACATAAATGTTATTGGCACTGTTTATATTTGCAACACCCGGTAATAAGCACGTCTTTACTAATTTACCGTCAATATAAACATCCATACTCCTTCCATAAACACTTACGATTAAATTTACCCAACGCTGTATTGGTATATTACCAACTGTGCACGTATGGTCAACAGAAGTAGCTGCTGCTGTCCCACCTGTTCCAGGGAAACATGCTAGTGAAATCGTAAGATTATTCTCAATTGCATCTAACTGAACTGATGGGCAAGGATGCGCATTAGCACCATCCGTTCTAGTAAAAATTGTTTTAACGTCGCCATACCGATAATTCCAGTCATTTATGTAAAACCATATTGAATACGCAAAGTTGGTGTTATCTGCTGAAACACCCGTTGTTGCTAATGCGGAAGCTACTATAGTAGTGGTTGTTTTACCATTTTGAATAGTTTGTAGTGTATAGGGATCACTAAACATATATCTTAAAAGAAAGTATACTAAAACTATAACAATTACAATTACAACTATGGTTAGAGGATTCATATTTATATATAGATATAGAATTTTTCTATGTATAAGTGTATAAATTGACAATTATTATAACTAAATATAACTCTTATCGCAATTTTTTATTCTACTGATTTTATTTTATGATATACACGTTAGATTTTTTTGGTATAGGCGGATTTTCTTCTTTAACCATGTTATATAAATAAAACATGTTATTGTGCGTTAGTGATTTGTTAAAATACACAACATTACATATTTTGCCAGATATTCCGTCGTTATTACCGATTGTTAAGGCGTCCAGAGTATAGTATGGTACCACGCCTACGTTTGACTGTTGTAATTCTCCATTCAAAAACACATCTAAAACACCACCATTATAATTGATAATTATATTATTCCATCGTTGTAACAATATATTGTTGTTTTCATACAGAATTCGATTATCAGTATCACCTTCTACAAACTTTATAAATTTGTTTTCGGTGTTTGCTTGTAAATCTTGCTGTTTTATAGTAATAATCAACTTATTTTTTTCCGCATTATATAATACGTTGGGTTTGTTTGCGTAATTTAATAAAGACGTGTATGTTTTGTAGGAAGAACTCGTGTTAGGCGGTAGTGCATCAATGTAAAACCAAAAAGAAATCGCGTAATTATAGTCGAATGTTTTATCATCATTTAGCGTCTCATATGTGCCATAATCTTGTGATGTATTAATATGAATTGGTGCGGTAACTATTTGTTTACCACCTTGTAAGTTAATTGTATTATATAACAAGGGATACGTAAAGTACATTGTGAGTAATGTTACAATTAGTCCAGACAATGCCAAATATCCGGTTGTATTACTGTCATAATTACTAACAACACCGCTCATAACAGAATCAAATCCGCTATTGAACACACATGGAATATAAAATACTGTATTGATTATAACACTAAATAGTGCGTTTTTTTGCGCGTTACCTTGGGGTAATTGAGTATTTATTGTTTTATAAATCATTGCGCATATTGCGATAACGAGCAACATATTTAATATGAAACTTGTCCATCCCATTCTTCCAGAAATATGTTGAACATTATATACAACCCATACGATAAGGACAGACGAAATTACAATTCCAAATAGTAGTAACAAGGTTCGCTTAAAAAATTCGAAATGATTGGTTATTGTCCCATTGGTCGAAAATTCCGGAAAGAGATTACTAATTAAAAGAACCCCCCATATAATTGAAATTAACAACACAATCAATACTACCGCTGCTACTTGTGTCTTATTTTCTTTGTTAAAAAATCCTCCTGGATAAGTAGATATTAAAATAGTAATGACTATTAAAAATAGTAAATATAATATAGTACCATATCCTGAAAATTGTGTAAAATAGTCTAATAAATTCTTTTTTGCGGGGGTGCTTGTTAAATCCGGAAATGTCATGAGCACTATTAAATATAATAATCCAAATGCTAAGAGAACAATTGTTAATATAAGCGAATGCCCAAAGTATTTGGTAATAAGTCCACCTGGGTCAACATTATAATATACAATAGATGTAGTCAGTAAACAAAAGAGTAGAATCAATATTTTTATGCGCTCATAGTTAATATTAAAATTGCTTACATAACTTTGCGATAACGATTTATAATATGTTATCATACCAACTGCAATAGAAATTGGTACTATTACAAAAGCATATTTATCCATAGTTTTATCTGGGAAAAGTACGTAAAATAAGATTACGAAAATGGTATACAAAATTACATAAGTAACATTATATATCTGTTGAAACAATTTACCAACATCTTTAAAAGATGGTAAAATCGATATACAAATACCTACTATAATTAAACAGACAAATAAAGTGATTAATATGTTGGCAGTTACTGCCTTGTCTGATTTAGTTTTTGTTTCGCCTATATTAATATTATAAAAAACCACAATAAGAGAAACAATTAATATTAGAATAAGAAATATCATTGGATAAAAAACACCAGGAACATTTAAATCCAATAATTTTGGTTCCATATTATATTATATTATTACAATAAAAATTATATATGACTGTTAACTAAAATACAACAAACGTTTGCGAAACTCATAAATACATAAAATACATAAAATGCATAAAATGCAATAAATACATATTTTTACATATTTTCACTCGCAGTTTTTTTACCGTGACAATTACGGCATAAAGCAACTAAATTCTGAACATCATTACCACCCCCATATTCTAAACGAATTCTATGATCTATTTCATATGTATGGTCCAATTGGGATTTACATTGTCCACATTTCCAATCTTGTTGTGCTGCGACATATTTTTTTTTCGTTTCACTTACGGCACGTTTTGTCTTGCCTTGCGGTTGTGAGAATGAATTTTGATTGGGCTGTTGTTCCATAAAAGAACCAGACCCGTCAGGTGTTGTTGTAAAATCTATAATGGGACTTAGCATATCCAAAGATGCTTTATCTATTGGCATGAATTTCACCAAATTGTTTGCGTAAAGCAACATTTTTTGTCCCTGGGACGGATTTCTTTTTAACAACAGATATATGCCTATACCGAGTAAAGCATAAAAAATCATTTTATAATACTTCTTAAAAGTCAATAGCATTTTTAGGTATTTACCATCATTATATGCGTTATAAATAAAAAAAGCAGTTAATCCTAATACAAAAATCTCTAATCTCATATATATTATTGATATTAATAATATATACATCTTTATACATTTACTTCATTCTACTCAATTTCATGATACCTAATATTCCTAACAACAAAATAATATATGGTAATAATACTAAAAACCACGACAGATTTTCATACCCTTGTTTACATAACCATGATAACACGAATGTCCATATCAGCGCAAAAAATAAGTTCACAATTATATTAGCAACTGCGTTGTGATTAAATAACGAAATAAAAGCGCCCAAAAAAGCTATCGCCAAATATACTTGTGCGGGAGTGCACATTTTTTTGAACGTATCCTTAAACCCCTTCATTTATATAATATATATATTATATATTATTTTAAAAATTATTTTCTTTTTCTGGTTTTTCTGGTTTTTCTATGGTTAGCTAATTGAATTCGGGTTTTATATGTATTTTTACCAAATTTTTTATTATTTCGTTTGATTCTGTTTCCACCGACTACTTGATTTATGGCGCTCAATTGGTTAGTAATTTCCGCTTCAGTAATTGCCCTATCTGAAGTTTCATATAAAAATAAAAATAGGGCTTTAATAATATTAAAAACCCTTTCGTTGTTATATTTGTCTAAATTATCTTTGGTAGCCTTTTTTAAAAAGGGTAAATAAGTACATAAAAATCCCCATTTATCAATATTGTCGATGAACACGTTGTTTACATAATCTTTTATTGCCTGTTCAGCTTTTTTTGTGGTTGTGTATTTAATAAGTATGTTTCGAATATATACAGTAATTATTTCAATTGTCTTTACATAAACATAAATCGTATATGATTCGTCTGGGTCACTCTGGTCTGTTACGATTATATCAGTCTGGTTATCTGGGGATTTGGTCAAGTCATATAATATTTCTATAGTTTTGTTAATTGTTACAATATGCCCAATGCCTTTGCCTATTTCCATCCAATTAAATAAATATGTTGTTATAAATTTATCTAATTCGACCATGTACTTTTTATTGTTTGGTTTAGGCAGACCATATGACCTAAGATACTCATTATATTCATCCAAAAAATCTCTCGAAAACAGAATTATTGAAAATGGAACATTAAATTGTATGCTTTTGTTTTGCCATTTCAAAGGCAACCAACTCAAATCATTATTCGATTTGATGGTTTCAGAGCTATTGTTGTCATTTATACGCGTCTCTTCATATTCGGTCGTAAGACCCCAGTCTATAAGGCGGGGTTGCACATTCTTATTAGTTGTATCTACTAATATGTTCGTGTCTTTAATATCACTATGATAAATCCCTTTTTTGTTCATAGGAATAATCCCCTTTGTGAACAATTCAATCAATGATGTATTCAAATTTTGAACTTGAACGAAATCTTTAATATTAGAAATATATTGTTTTACGGTTTCGCCACCGTCAGGCATGCTTAATACTCTTAATTCATTTAATGATTCGTTAATATTTTGTGCGGTGTATTTACTTTTTTTAAGGGCGCTACATTTTTCTTGAAAGTTTTTTAAATCACTACCTTCTAATTTGGCTGGAATACATAAGTTGTCTATGTCATCGATTAAGAAATACTTTGAGTAGTTTGGAATTTTATTTAATTTGTCTTTAATCTGTCTAATCTCATCATATTCATCATTGGCATGTTTTAATGTCATTAATTTGCTAACTGCATTAGGTTTACGTTTGTCATTAGCACAAGCTAACGCAGGTTTAAACACACAACCAAATCCTCCTGACGCAATAACCTCCCCACCAGACTTATTTTTAAGTATTTTATATTTTTTTTTAGATGTATTTTTATAACTCATCTTTGATAATATAGCACTATATAATATTCATTTGCAACTAAATATCATTTTATTAGGATGGTTACTTATCATACAAATAATAAATGGCGCCAATAATTAAACATATGATGGTTATATATATTATTTTTTGTCTTAATTTGTAATATTCCATCATTTTCATATTAGTTGGTTTATATGCCTCATAATAGTTTTCATAAAATTTGCCTAATGTTATCGCGGGTTTTTCTAATTTTGCATTAATTTTATTATGAATAAAGTGCATCCATCTGATCAATGACTCTTTATTGTCCAAATATGGGGTTATTGGATACTCTTCGATTAATTTAGAAAACTCGGTTGATATATTTTCTATAGGTATAAACAGTGGTAGATTTTGAATAAATTCATAATATTTTTTTTTAGTCACGGCATTAGGATATTTTGGATATGTCATAGATATTGTGTGTAGAAAAAACCAATAGTGTGGACCCCAAATCTCTGGGTCTAAATAAGTCATTGACATAAACTGATATAAAAATATAGTCTGTTAAACATATATTTATTATGAATAATGTATGTAATAATTGCGGAAAACCTGGTCACATATCCAATTTATGCAAATTACCTATTGTAAGTTATGGAATAGTTGCGTTTCGAATGTTTAATGGTAAACCGGAGTATTTAATGATACGCAGAAAAGATACTTTTGGATATATAGATTTTATAAGAGGTAAATACTCATTAAAAAACGTGGACCAAATAAAAGATATAATAGATGAAATGTCAAATGAGGAAAAGCATAAAATCCTAACATATTCTTTTGACAAACAGTGGCAAAATATGTGGGGTAATACAAATAGTTTACAGCATAAAACCGAAGAATCGAATTCAAGCAAGCGATTTAAACAATTAACAACAGGATTTATGAATGACGAGGAAGAAATTCAATTAATCAACATTGTTGAACAAAGCACTACAAACTGGACAGAGGCTGAATGGGAGTTTCCGAAAGGACGCAAAAAAATATATGAAAAAGATTTTGAATGCGCAGTACGCGAATTTGGTGAAGAAACAGGCATTTTAATGAGCGATATAACATTAGTCCAAAATGTAATGCCGTTTGTCGAATCTTTTATAGGCACAAACTACAAATCGTATAAACATAAATATTTTCTTGCATTCATTCAAAATAATGATATTGATTTAACACATTTTCAATCGTCTGAGGTAAGCAATCTGGAATGGAAATCATTTGATACATGTGTTAAAGTAATTAGACCCTATAATTTTGAAAAGATAAATTTAATTACAAGAATTAATAATGTATTAGAAAAATATGAAATTATATCAATATAATATAATATATTATGTCAACAGATTATTGTAATTATAATTTAAGCAAAGAATATGATAAATTAGATTGTGATGCCGAAAATTTTTATTCAAATGAATGTAATAAATTTTTATTAAAAAAGGAATTAGTCGAAGGTGAGTGTCTAGAAAAAGACCCGAATAAAACCCCCTACTTATATCCTGAACTAAATGATGCGCGTTTTAATATTAAAATCGCAACTAAAAAAGAGTTTAATGACACACAATATGACGGCACAGTTCATACTAATGTTAAGGAATATGCTGATATTCTAAGTAATGCGGATTTTGAATTGTCGCCGCATCAGGCATTTGTAAAGAATTTTCTCTCTTCGCAAACTCCGTATAATAGTTTATTGTTGTATCATATGTTGGGAACAGGTAAGACATGTAGTGCAATTGGCGTTTGTGAAGAAATGCGTGATTATATAAAACAAGTCGGTATGACTAAACGAATCCTGATTGTTGCATCTGAAAATGTTCAAAACAATTTTAAATTACAACTGTTTGATGAGAGAAAATTAAAATTAATAGATGGGCTATGGAATATTAAAGGGTGTGTAGGTAATAAGTTACTGAACGAAATTAACCCTATGAATATGAAAGGAATACCTAGGGAAAAAATAATAAATCAAATAAAAAATCTAATTAATGGATACTATTTGTTTCTTGGGTATGGGCAATTTGCGAATTATATAATAAAAACTATGAACTATAATGAGGACATAGAAAGAGAGAGAGAGAGAGAGCAAGAACTCGGTAAAAAAACCAAAACTCAAATTCAAGCATATAAAGACGTTAAAATTACATTAAATAAAAGGATTATTCGGCGTTTGAAGAATGAATTTGATAATCGTCTTATTGTTATCGATGAAATTCATAATATAAGAAAAAGTGATAATGCAGAGACAAAGCGAGTAGCTATTAATTTAGAATATTTGGTTAAATCTGCTGAAAATATGCGGTTTTTACTTTTATCCGCCACGCCAATGTATAATAGTTATAAAGAAATAATATGGTTATTGAATCTTATGAACATGAATGACCGTCGCGCAAAAATAGATGTAAGTGATGTGTTTGAAAAAGATGGCTCTTTTAAACCGAATGGAGAAGAAATGTTAATACGAAAAGCTACCGGTTATGTTTCATATGTGAGAGGTGAGAATCCGTATACATTTCCATATAGAGTTTATCCTAATGTATTTGCGCCCAATCATACATTTCCGCATATTAATTACCCTTCTTATCAAATGAACCTACATAAAATTAAAGATGTGGACAGAAAGCGAATACTTAGTTTATATCTGAATACGATAGAAAATTGCTCTTCTTGTGGTCAGTGTCAAGGGTGTGTTTACAAATATATTATACATAATTTACGTAACAAGCAATTCACAATTACTACTAAAAAGGGAGTAGTCAAAGAAATGCCTTCATTTGAAAATATGGAATCGTTTGGTTATACCTTGCTGCAAACGCCATTAGAATCTTTGATAATGTCTTATCCAATGGATGGTTTAAAACAACTATTAGATGCCATACCCGCTGAGAAATATACAGATGAGTATTCAGATGATTCAATAGTAGTTCCGGTAGAAGTAGACCCTAAGCCTAAAATAGCCGCAAACCCAAAACCCAACCCAAAACCGAAACCCAAAAAATTAAATATTAAACCCGATGTCGACTTTGAAATGCAAGATGGTGGTGACGATTCTACCACATCCGATGAAGCGCCTAATACAATTGACCCACATAAATTAACCGGAAAACAAGGATTAGAGAGAGTCATGGACTATACGGACGAAAAATCGCCACCCCAAAAGGTAAACTTTGCGTATAAAAAATCAACCTTACAGAAATATGGCAGAATTTTTAGTCGTGAAACTATTGGAAAATATAGTGCGAAAATAAAGAATGTATTAGAAATGATATATAATACAGATACGCAAAAAGTATCTGATGGAATTATATTAATATACTCGCAATACATAGATGCTGGTTTAATACCCATGGCATTGGCATTGGAAGAAATGGGATTTACAAGATATGGAGATAAAGCAAAACCCCTTTTTAAAACCAAACCTACAGATGTTGTAGATGCTCGAACGATGAAACCTGCAACAGACCGCAAGAATTTTATGCCGGCGCGTTATACGATGATTACAGGAGATAAGGGTCTGTCGCCCAATAATGACTTTGAAGTAAAGGGTGTTACGAATGAAAATAATAAAGATGGACATCGAATAAAAGTAATCTTAATTTCAAGAGCGGGAGCCGAAGGGATTGATTTAAAATTTATACGGCAAGTACATATATTGGACCCATGGTATAATATGAATCGCTTAGAGCAAATTATAGGACGCGCCGTACGTAATTTAAGCCATAAAGACCTTGAATTTGAAAAGCGGAATGTCGAAATTTTTATGTATGGTACCATACTTGGTAAGGAAAATAAAGAAGAAGCCGCTGACTTGTATGTGTATCGTTTGGCGGAACTAAAAGCTGTACAGATGGGGAAAATTAGCCGCATTTTGAAAGAAACCGCAGTAGACTGTATTATTAATCACGACCAAACTAATTTTACACATGAAAAAATGTCGAAACTGATAGATACACCTATTACACAAGATTTATCAACAGGTCAGGTTATTAAGAATTTCAAAATTGGGGATATGCCTTATTCGTCAGCGTGTGATTATATGGCAACATGTGATTATAAGTGTCGTCCGGATGCGGACATAAATCCTAATGAATTAAATGAAGATACTTACGATGAAAGTTTTATTTTTATGAATTCTGACAAAATTTTACAGAAAATAAGAATGCTAATGAAGGAAAGTTACTTTTATAAAAAGGATGTATTACTTAGCGCCATACAAACCCCTAAACCTTATCCGTATGTTCAGATTTACGCTGCGTTATCTCTCTTGATTGACGATAATAATGAATTTATTGTAGATAAATATGGTAGAAATGGTAGACTTGTAAACATTGGGGAGTATTATTTGTTCCAGCCGATTGAGTTGAAAGACAAACATATTTCTATTTTTGAACGGTCTATGCCTATTGATTATAAACATGAAATGATTGAACTTAATATAAATCAATCCATATTAAAACCCAAAATGAATGTTAATGAAACTAAATTGGAATACAAAAAGGCGAAAAAAATAGTAGAAACCTTACTGATTGATTTAAATTACGCAAAAGAATTTGCGAATAAACCCAAAGTTCCACGGGGTGACGACAATTGGTACAAACATTGTGGTGTTGCGATGCAAAAAATGACCACTGAATATCCTGGTATTCAAAAACATTTAATTCCTTTTCTAATAGACCATATGATTGAATTATTATTTTATGACGAGAAACTAGAACTGTTAAACTATATTTATTCCTTAGATAATATGGAAAATGACTCTTTAGAACTATTAGCAAAACAATATTTCGAGAGAAATGTAATAATTAGTAACAATAGCAGCTTTTTTATTATGTACAATTTAAATATACCTATCATTTTAGTGTTAAATGACGACAATACGTGGGTTGCTACTGAACCAGAGGATACGCGTGAGTTTTTGGCGGACCCCCTTGTAAAAGCAATTTTTACGTATAATCGTGCTGATTACAACAAATATGTAGGGTTTATTGGATATAAAAAAAATAATACAGTACTTGTATTCAAATCTAAAGATATGGATTCATCGCGTGACACAGGCGCGACATGTGAGGAAGCTGGCAAAGATAAATCAATACAAAAATTAAATGGAATACTTGGCGAAGATAAATACACAAAAGAAAATACAAAATCACAAAAGGATGTTGATGGTAATATCGTGCAGGAAGCTATTGGACAAATAGAATTATGCGTATTACAAGAATTTATATTGAGATATTTTAATGTGATAAAAAAGAATGGCAAAAAATGGTTTTTAACGCCAGAACTGGCAATAGGACATAAATTGTATAAAATTATTGTGTGAGAATTATTGTGTGAGAATTATGATTAAGTATGAAATATTCATTTATAATAAAATTGAAATATAATTAAAAGTTATATTTATATATATATTAAATACAATGAGACCTACAATGAAACCATCAAAACCGGTGCGAAGTGAGCAACGACTATCTTCTATATATTCGCGCGGATTAATCACACGGAATATAGTGCTTCCTATGACCGCTGTAAGTAAAAATATAAAGGAGGTTTTGGAAACAAACATATCTAGTTTGTATGAAGGAAAGTGTATCACAGAGGGTTATGTAAAATCAGAATCCGCAAAAATAGTAACATTTTCAAGCGGCACAGTTGTGCATGGCACCAAAATATCTTTTGAGGTCGTGTTTGAATGTGAAATATGCTATCCAGTTGAAGGTATGTTAATATCATGTGTTGCGCAGAATATAACAAAGGCTGGAATTAAAGCAGCAAGTGCTGATGAAAATCCAAGCCCGATTGTTGTATTTATAGCACGCGACCATAATTATAATAATGACCAATTTACAGATGTAAACGTTGGAGACAAATTTAATGTAAGAGTTATTGGGCAGCGGTTTGAATTAAATGACAAATACATATCTATTATAGCAGAGCTGGTTAAACCTAAAACGTATAAAGAGGGCGCATATAATAAGCCAAAGTTGGTTATTGCTCAGCCGGGAATATAATAAAACATGTTATATTGAAACATACGGCACAAACACATTATAAAGTTTAATTCATAATATTGCTCGATTCTAGTAAATATAAATAATTAAGTTTAATAATGTTAACATCATTGATATAATGTACATTCCAGTTTTTTTTTCTCATTAATTCATTTCGTTTATATCGTTCAACCTGTTTGTTTGTTATGAATTGTAATCCAATATATTGCATATGTTTGTTTATATATACATTTGAACTATATTTAATTGTACCAATAGGTTTACAACTATGAGACCCCGGAGCATAATTCATGTCATCTATTTTTTCACGCAAAAAACATAAATTCTTACTTTCCCAGGTATTATCAACACATTTGCGTATCTGTTGTAAATCTATATCTGATAAATCTATGGTATTACTTTCACCTACCATATCTTTACCGGCTATTTGTAATATACTCGTTCCCTGATTCATTTCGTATAATAATTCGGTTTCCGAAACGCAAACAAATTCATCCATATCAGCCATTATAATCCATCCACGTGGTATATTTTTCCAAATTGTATTTCTTAACTCAATTTGTATATCTTCGTTATGAATATTGTCGCTACTCCAAGATACTACATTACAATCGTATGATTTAGCGATTTCGACTGAATTGTCAGTGGATTCATTATCATAAATCGTTATTTTACACGATGGTAAGTATTTTTTATAATGTTTTATGGTGTGTGCTAATAAAGCTTGTTCATTATAACATAACAGAAATACGTTAATGTCCATTATATAATGTATTATATAATGTATTATATATATTATAATTATTTATATTAAACACAATTCTTACTAATTAATATATATACATAATAATGGACGACACCTATGCGATTGATAATGACGAACAAGTTAATAATACTGCTCAACAATTTAAAAATACAACGAATCAACTTATTTTTTTAAGAGAGTCAATTGAAAACATGAACAAATTCAATCAAATAGAAATACTTCGCATTTTAAAAAATGACACTACTGTTATATTAAATGAAAACAAATATGGTGTGCATGTAAATTTATCCGAATTGAATAATCAAAACCTAGACCAAATGTATAATTATGTTAAATACGTAAATGCGCAACAAGTATCATTAGATACAGCCGAAAAACAAAAAGAAGTGTTTAAGAATACATATTTTTCGAAAGACAATTAAAGACTTGTAAAGTATATATTATATCTATCTTGCAATGAATCTACATTATTATGATAATGATAATAATATAGAAAAAATTAAAATGTTACACGATTTAAATCAGTTTATTTTAAATGAACCATGTATGCGTAATTCAATAAAATATAAGATTAGTAAAAGTCCTAATATATATACGCCACTTGTAAAGCCCAATAATAAATTAGGTGTGTTTATTCCACCCGAAATGGACTCTCTATTTTGGTGTTTATATATAATGAAATATGGCGAAATACATTATGAAATGTTGGATAACAAAAGCGTTGTTACTGAAAAGAAACTAAAAATAGAATATGTTGAAAAAATTAGACTAAATAAAGTATTGTTGAAGACATATAAATTTAATACATTTTCCGAATTAGAAAACAATCTAACCAATGATAAAACCTTGTCTCTTACTTCTTTGTTGTCTTTATGCGCATTGGACAATCTGAATATAATGGTAATTCAAAACAAAACGTATTATGAATTGCGTATGAATGATTCAACTGATATGGCAATTATTCAAAAATTCGATAAAAAATTTGGTGTAAAATTGGCGGATAATGAATTTGCTGCGGGTCTAAAAAATGATTTAATTCAAATTGAAAATGTCGAAAAACCCTTGAAAGCAATTTCTGCGTATAAAGTAAATGATTTAATCGCCATTTGTAATAAATTAGAGATTGATGTAAAACAGGTTTCATCTGAAAAAACAAAAACCAAAAAAGAATTGTATGAAGACATTTATAAAAAAATTGAACTATAATTTAAAAATATGTGTAAATTATATATATAAAGAATGTCTTTCATTGAAAACATATCACAAATGGCGATGTATCCAGAATCTTCTATTCCCGATGTGGAAACATTAGACGAAGAATATAAACAAATGTATGACTTGTTGGATACTGGCACCAAAGAAAAGATTAACAAACTTCCTAACAAAAAATTCAAGCAAGAAACATTAACTCATATTTCAAATCCTGAATTACAAGCAATTTACAATAAATTGAATAAAAAAACCAAAGAAACGATTGACAATCTTCCTATTCGCGATAAATATTTGATGTTGAGACAAAAACAAAAGGAATTAGAACAAAAAGCACCGGAAGAACAAAAAGAAAAATCCCCTAAAAGGGGGAAAAAGTTCCCGGAAAAGGACGCTCCTAAAAATATTATTCCATTGAAACCACAATTAAAACCACAAACCGAACCAACTCTTGCCAAAGAAGCCCCCAAGGAGTTATTTGGTGAAGAATACAAACCACCAACTACGCAAGATAAGGCTTCTCCACAAGCACAATTTAATAATTTGGTAAATGTGTTTTATGCGTCAAATCCGTTTGTAAATAACCAAAGTGTCTCGTCAGAGTTAGAAGTGCGGTTTGGTACAAAAGGCATAAAGCCTATAAATCAAACAGATTATGAAAATGTTATCAAAAAATTAAAATCTTTTGGGTTTGAAAGTAAAGACCCTAATGGTGTATATTATTTACGGGTTAATTGTGAATTTTTAGACAGCGGGTCTGGCAAATTTAGATTATCAGATATAAGAACCGAAATTATGGGATTACATAATATCCAATCTTATTGTAAAAATAATGATATTCAAGAACTTTATGCTAATCAAACATCGTGTGTTAGTTTTCAGAAAAAAACCATGGCAAAAAACTCAAAACAAGAAAAGGTGTACCCTGTAAACGTAGACGATTTTAATTTCAGGGTTTCATATGCTATGGAAGCGACGCCTGCTCGCGGTATCATTATGTTTATCGTCGACAGCTGGAAAAAATCCAAAAAGACCTTTCGGTATTTAAATCGCGTTACTTTTACACATAAAGATTATCCATTCAACATTGATATTAGTATTGTAAAATACGCAAATAAGAGTCCGGATAAATATGGTAATGTAGGCAAGGGAGATATGAAACGTGTATATTCCGTCGCGGATTCTAATGTATTTAATAATCCAGAAGTATATGAAATTGAAATTGAAGTAGACAACCGGAGAATTGGTCCAGGAACACCATTTAATTCACCTGCGCTGTTATTAGTCTCGTTAAGAAAAGTTATTAAATTTATTCTTAGCGGGCTACAAGGAACCAATTATCCTATTTCCTATCCTGAACAAAGAGAAGTCATCCAATCTTATATGAAACTAATTTTGAAAGATGAATATAACCCATCCCAGAGAGTTTATAATAAAAATTTCATCGGACCTAATTCTAAAACCCTTCAATTAGATAACGTATCGCCAATATCTGAAAACTCTTTACAACCAAACATTCGAACAGATTTCGTTGTTACTGAAAAAGCAGATGGGCAACGCCATTTATTGTATATTAATGGTGACGGTAAAATATATCTAATAAACACAAATATGAATGTTATATTTACAGGTGCCAAGACAACAAATAAAGAATGTTTTAATGCGTTGCTTGATGGTGAAATAATTTTGCATGATAAAAAGGGCAAGTTTATTAATTTATACGCGGCATTTGATATTTACTACTACAATGGTGCTGATGTTCGTGGGCTGACATTTATGTTACAAGATAAGGAATTAGAAATCTATAATGCGCGTTACCAAATCTTAAAGTTGGTCACAAACGGCATGAAGCCCGTGTCTATTCAAGATGTGGTAGAAACAACGAGTAAAACATCCATGGCGGACATGTTGGCAAAATTCAAAAATAAAACAATGGTTTCGCCTATACGGATAATTAGTAAAGAGTTTTATCCATATAGTAACAAAATGTCCATATTTAGTGGATGTAATGAAATACTAACCAAGGTTCGCGAAAATAGGTTTGAGTATGAGACCGATGGATTAATCTTTACACACGCGTATTTTGGGGTAGGTTCCGATAAAATAGGCGTCGCAGGTCCAAAAACAAAAACAACATGGGATTTTTCGTTTAAATGGAAACCACCAAAGTACAACACAATTGATTTCTTAGTGACTACTGTTAAGGGTCCTAATGGCGATGATATTATTAAACCTATATTTGAAGATGGTACAAACGCAGAACTGGTAACGCAATTTACCGAATATAAAACAATTGAACTCAGATGCGGATTCAATGAAAATCGGGATGGGTACATAAATCCATGCCAAGATGTAATTGATGATAAATTACCGCAATATAAAACAGATGATAAAGAAAAACATACTCAGTATCCTGTTAGATTTTATCCTACAGAACCATATGACCCCAAAGCAGGATTATGTAAAATAATGATGAAAACTGATGAAACTGGTGTAAAACAAATGTTTACAGAGGAAAATGATGTGTTTACAAATAATACAATTGTTGAATTTAGCTACGATTTAGACCGGGAAGAAGGTTGGCGGTGGGTACCACTAAGACTTCGTTATGATAAGACGACTGAATATCGTCAAGGTCAGCACCAATATGGTAACGCGTATAAAACTTGTAATGACAATTGGAAATCGATTCATAACCCGGTTACCGAAGATATGATTTGCACCGGAATGAACATACCTGATGTATTAGTAAGTGAAGACAAATACTATAATACACCATCTGGTAAAATGATGACAACTGCTATGAAAAATTTCCATAATCTATACGTTAAAAAATTGCTAATTAGAAGCGTTGCTAAACAGGGAGATACCCTTGTAGATTTTGCTTGTGGTAAAGCAGGCGACTTACCTAAGTGGATTGGTGCAAAATTATCATTTGTATTTGGAATTGATATTTCAAAGGATAATTTAGAAAATCGGCTAGATGGTGCTTGCGCTCGATTCCTAAACGCAAAAAAAATTAATAAACATATTCCTTATGCGCTGTTCGTGAATGGCAATAGTGCGTTTAATATTCAATCCGGTGCTGCCATGTTAAACGATAAAGCCATACAGATTACAAAGGCTGTATTTGGTAAGGGTCCAAAGGAATCGGATAAAATTGGAAAGGGTGTAGCTAGACAATACGGGGTCGGAGAATCTGGGTTTGATGTAGCATCGTGCCAATTTGCGTCACATTATTTCTTTGAAAATCCCGAAACGCTTCAAGGCTTTCTTCGGAATATCGCTGAATGTACCAAATTAAACGGATATTTTATAGGTACGGCATACGATGGTAAGATGATTTTTAATATGTTGAATAAAACCAAGACTGGAGAAAGTGTTCAAATAATAGAAGATGGTAAAAAAATATGGGAAATCACCAAAGGATATGGGTCTGACCAGTTTGAGGATGATTCCAGTTCTATTGGATATAGAATTGATGTGTTTCAAGAATCAATAAATCAAACTATATCTGAATATCTTATAAATTTTGACTACTTTAATCGTGTATTAGAAAATTACGGGTTTAAATTAATGAATAGAGAAGAGGCTAAACAATTGGGATTACCCGAGAGCACAGGATTGTTTAGTGAATTGTTTGGAATTATGGAGCAAGAGATTAAGTCAAACAAGAGTAAATCAAAGGAATATGGCGACGCGATTAACATGACGGCTTTTGAAAAGAAAATTTCATTCTTGAATAGATATTTTGTCTATAAAAAAATGCGAGAAGTGAATATATCTAAAATTCAATTGGAATTGAGTGAATACAACACATATGATAATAATATAAACAAAGCTGAAACAAAACAGGCGGTTAAGACTGCTCGAACTACTACTGCAAAATTAAAACCAGTAGTTAAGAAATTAACCAAAAAAATTGTATTAAAAGCAGCGCCTGTCGTTACGCTTGAACCTGTCGTTACGCTTGAACCTGTTATCGAGGAACCTATTGTCGAGGTGCCTGTCGCTGCTGAGACGCTTGAACCTACAGAAAAACCTAAAAAAGCTGTATCAAAAGGTCGCAAAAAATTAATTATACATGACGCCTAAAATAGTTGATGTATAGTTTATTATTACTTAAATAAATAAATGATTATATTACAAGTAACTTATAAATGTTATATTATCTATTACCTAAAATTGACACTAAACTAATTGTAACACCGTGCGATTCTGTGAAAGAATGTCCATTATATATATCTCATAGTTTGTATAAATATTCAAACGCCATACAAAGCAAATTAAAAATCATACAAAACCATAATGACATGTTAGGCAATGAAAACAATTTTTTATCACAAACAAATGCTATACATAGTCCATGTAACAAAATAGAAACCTATTCCGAATTATTTTATGAATTAGTTGAATTTTTAATTGTTTCAAATAATAACTACGAATGTTTTATAACTCAACCAACCAAAATATTATATATTACGTGTCATAATGATGATTTGCATGATTCATTCCAATTTATAAAAAAAAAATACAATTATTCTCATACAAATAGTTATACACATTTTAATAATGTTGACGATTGCTTTACGAGCAATAATACAGACAAATTTGAGTTCATGTTTTTTGAACTACCTGTTTATGATTTTCAAGATGTAAACCAATATATTATTCATGTTTTACAAATAGTTATGATAATACTAAAAACACAAGGTGATAATGGTTGCTGTTTAATCAAACTCAATTACATATATCATAAACCAATTATTGATATATTATTTTTATTATCTTCTGTTTATAGCAAAATATATTTAATAAAACCCACGTTGATGGATACCACAGATTATAAATATGTGTTTTGCAAGTATTTTAATAATAGTCCGGAAATAAGTAATCAAAATTATAAACTATTAGACACTTTTTTAAATAAACCTGATTTAAAAAATATAACTCATATTATCGATTATGATATCCCTGCTTATTTTATTTATAAGATTAATGAAATCAATCTAATAATAGGGCAGCAACAATTGGAACTTTGTCGGCAATTATTACATATTTATATGGGACAAAATCAATTATATAAATTAGACCAATATAAACAAAAAACCATTCAAAAATGGGTAGATTGGTGTGCCAAAATGAACATTCCTTACAATGAGCAAACACCAGATTGTGAAATAAACACTTGTATAAGTATGGTTTAAAAGCATGTTATTATGCGGATACTGACCGTCCAGGAGTATTGTACGTGTTGGGCGATTGCGAGAAATGGTTGGTTCTAAATACCGGTCTTATGTAATACCGATACGGGGATGGCTGTGATACAGGCACTTGATATTCTGGCAATTGTTTTTGATAATGACACACCTTTTTATTATGATATGTATACACACCTTGTATAAGAGCAGCGGGTGGTGCAGTGCATCGTTCCTGTGATTTATTTTTAAAAAAGTTGGATACATTATTATTATCACCTCTATATAATTCATTTGCGGTAACGAGTTGAATGCCAGTGTTATTTTTGCGATGTATAGATGCAGCGTTTGTCGAAATGGTATCCACATTTAATTTCAATAATCGTGTACTGCTCGATACAGCGCCTTGTTTGGCAAATTGATAATTATTTGGCTTATATACAGTAAGTTTGCATCCAGCTGGATTAGATGGACCCGCAAATGGAACCCCCCAATACGGATTGTTAAGAAAAAGTGTATATTCCGCGATAGCAGCAGCTGCGGTTTCCGCTGGTAATCCATTTAAGAAATTAAATAATACTTCAAATGTGAACTTATTGAGCGATTTAAATTCATCCACCTGTTGCTGGGTTATGATATCACGATTTAATAAACTCGCCAATAATCTATTAACAAGCGCAATTTCCGACGCTTCATAAATTTCCGCATTAGGGAAACAATTCGCAGCATATGTATTAAACGTAGATAATGGACCGCCCGGTTTAGCTATTGCGACTTCTTTCATACCATTATTCGCCAGTAATGTATTGTCAAATTTATTGTATTGCTGGAAATTAAATGCTTTTTGTTCGAAGGTCTTGCACCTATTTTGTAAGTACTGTTTAGTCGTTGTATAATAATTTTTCTTTAAATTTGTGCTCGCGTAAATGACTCTTTTACGGGCTTTAAATTCCTCATTACAGCAAAATTTTGGTGTTTGTGTGTCTGGCTCCGGGTTGTCTGTTAAGTACCGATTGTTTGGATAATAGGAAGAAACAATTCCTACACCTTCACATGTTTTACAATTTTTATCTAATTGGGTTATATTGTTGAGTTCATCAATGTTGTTTTGTTTTACTATAAATGCTCCGGGTTTATCCTGCAATTCATTCAATAAACCACTTCCTCCAAATCCTCCACCGAGAGAAGTGCCTTTACTGGATTTCACAAATCGATGAGTATTATAATTAATTAAATCGATTTCATTGTTTGTAATTGGATTAGTAGAATCTGCCACAATAGGGGTTGACGGCACAACACGTCCCTTTCTATATTGTTTTAGCGGGCGTGGAATAAATACTCTTACATTATTATATGTACGAGATGGAAAATTTCCCGATAAAAACACATTTCCTCGGTCATTATTTGTAAGCGGTCTAATATGACTTGGTGCTGTTCCCACAGGGTTACTTAATGGTCCTGTACCCTTCCATGATAAATATTGTCCAGGTAAGGTAGCATTACTACGTCCGCCAGCAGGCATCGTTCGCATACCTAATGGATAAAAAGCGGTTGACATTATATTATTAATATAGAAAAGAAAAATAATATAACAAACTGTAAATTGCGTAAGGTTTAAAAGATTTACATTTTAATTAATCGTTTCAAACTTGCACTAAATGGAAATTTCGATTTTCTAGAACGTTTTTTTCGGTTACTTTTTTTTGTTTTGAGTTTACATGATTTAGTATGTTTATGACGTTTATTACAAGTTGTTTTTCTGGTTTTGCCGCCTACCCAAACTTGTGGTTTTGCTGTTAGAATACCCCTAATAGGATTGGCAATTGATGCTAAATTTGTTAACGACAAAGACGGCTTGCCGGAACCACCTCTTTTACGACGCCGTCTGCCACCAACTGGAATCTTGCTTGCCGCATTAGTCATAGGGTTATTGTGTGCGGCTACATCTGCCCCAGTTGAGGCAGCGTCTGCGGCTGCATCTGCTGCACTTGAGGCAGTGTCTGCAGCAAAATTCGCGGTTTTTTTGGCAGCGTTTGCAGCAAAACTTGCGGTTTCTGCGGCAGTTTGTGCGGCAAAATCAGCAGTTTTTTGGGCAGTGTCTTTGGCTAATGTTGCGACACCTGTTACGCTCGAAAACAACTTTGAAAAAGTGCTTTGAGGAGGAGCAGGAACAGGAGCAGCATCAGCAGCGGGAGCAGGAGCAGGAGCAGGAGTTCCCATAAAAAGACCACCTTTTTTTATATATCTATTTTTCTTGGTGCGTTTGGGCATTATAATATATTATAATATAAAAATATATTATTGATTGGGTTATATCTAATATTCACCGCGTAAGGTATTACATTTTAGCCTAAACGTTTAGTTGTAGTTAATTATTGAAATAAATTATATAAACTACGCGTTTTATATGTATAAGTTGGAATAGGTCCTAAACTTAATAACAGGCGTTCCTTGTACGCTAATCCCTGGTCTCGCGCATCATACCAAGCATATATTCTACGCTGCGATGCGATTTTTACTCTTGGATTTCCACATAATATAGCAGCGGAGGTACGTGAATAACTTCCTAATCCTGGTGTGGGTGTCAGGTTTCCGCCGAGTGATTGTTTTTGTCCAAGTGAATAGTATCTACCAGGCATTTTATATATTTACCCAATATTATATTTATTGCGCAAAAATTAAATTTAATAATTTTGTCTTACAATAGACCCCCAGCCACAAACCGCACCATTTCGTAAACTGTAATTTTCAATCGCGCCTTTTTTCTTAGGAGCTACACATCCTCCTGAACGCATTTTTTTCACAGTATGCCTAGTTCCACTAGGATAATAATTTTTGGTAGAAATAGGAGCATTATTCGGAAGATTCACTTTATATGCGCTTTGACCGACAGCATTACTTTTCAGTTTTGCAATATGTGCTGATGATGAAATCGGCGTAATATAATTCATATGCCCCGATGTTGCATAACGGTTACCTGTTGAGAAACTAAAAAAAGAATTACCGTTAGCAGTCGCAATTGCTCTTTCTCTCTTTATAGCAAATGATTTAGCAGTTTCCGATGTTCTTAAATAATATAATTTAGCGTTCACATTCATATCAGAATTTACAGGCTCCTGACTCGGATAGAATTGAGGCGGAGTTGGTCTAATACCCGTTAATACTCCATAACTATGATAAGGAATAGTCGCCGGATACTGATTTGTGCTTAATGGTCCAGTAATGGGTGCATTAACATAATTATTATAAGACATAGACCCTTTTGCCGTAGTTACACTATATGGAGTTGTCATTTATATAAGCATTGAAAAAATTATTTATTAATAAAGTTGGGATTACCACAATACATACAATTAATATACACATCGCTAGCATTTATAATAGAGTTGTATCTCTTACACTTTAGGCAGACTGTCATGTGTTTGTTCTCTCTAAGTGTCCAATTGTCAACTATATTTTTATGTTTTAACCTCGTTCGATGACTTTTATCCATGTATATTTCATATAATATTAATATTGTGTGAAATCAAATTTTCTCCTAAATGTTGTTAAAAGCGTTTAATATGTCTCATAGCAGATTGCGCACCATTGGAATTATTACCGCTATACGAAAGGTCATTATAATTCTTATTAACAGCCTTTTGTTTCAAGTATGTGGTATAATCTGAACTATCATACACAAATTTTACATTACATGCCGATGCCGGTATTGTATCATTCAGTTGAAGACTATTATAAATGGCAGATGGCACACAGGTTGCTTGTACCGAACCAAATTTCTGCTTTAATCCGTGCATATTAGGACGTGATTGAAAGGACTGGCATCCGCCACCACATGAATAATTAAGTCGACTTAGCAAATCTCCAGCATTATTTACTGCACGAAATGGTGTAGTAATTGATTTTTTTAGATTACTGCGTTTAAGCTGCCTGTTATAATTTGTATTCCATGCTTGTTTTAAAGTAAATCGAATTTGTTCAAATTCGGAATATTCTTTATCAACTGTTTGATTTTGCTGGGGCATATAACCTCGAATAGCACCACCTGGACTTTTAGCGTTTACTACAAAAGGTGATGCCTGCCCACCACTTCCACCCACAGAACTAAAATATCCAATAGATGTCATATATACTACAACACGAAAAAACTTTTAGCCATAATGGAATAAGTTTCCTAAAATAATATTTATGATATTATATTATATTATGGGACAAATACAGTATTTACTTGGAGCGATTGTATTAATTGTTTTAGATGGAATATACTTAAACATTATCAAGCAATATTTCAACAAACAAATCCAGGCAGTTCAGGGGAGTGATATAAAGGTTAATTTTATGGCGGCTATATTGACGTATGTATTTTTAATTTTTGGTCTGAATTATTTTATTATTCGGAAACGGTTACCTGTTAAAGACGCCATGTTATTTGGATTGGTAATTTATGCAACATATGAATTAACATCTATGGCTTTGTTAACAAACTGGTCGTGGATAACTGTCATGATAGACACAGCATGGGGTTCTATTTTATTTGGATTAACTACCGCAATTGTCTATAAATTAACATAATCGTGTTACACCTTTTCTCATTTGAAACGCCCAATTAAACAAGAAAATTAGTAAAGTCAATAGTAGGAATTTCACCTACGATGGTCTAACTTTTTCCATTGAGAGTGCAATGGTGAAAGACGCTTTAGTGATTTTCAACGCTCCTCTTTATGAGACTCATTTGTTTGTCTTTGGGACTCACTCATAAAGATTCACTGCGTGAAGTAGGAAAAATCAAGGAAACCATAACTTAATATATCTTATAGATAACTCTTTATATCATTTACAAAGATTTATAATGGGCGTTTGAAATGAGAAAAGGTGTTAAATAAATAACATAAAGATATGTCGGGTATTATATATATATGTTGTCCGATAGAGAAATAGATTTATTACTCCCAGATTTTCCTGACATTAAACTTTCTTATGAAAATATTACACATAATAAAGTTTTCAACGCTGAAATTATTATTGCGATTCCAGAAGGGACCAAATGTTTCGCATGGTTTACCCATTATAAAAATAAAAATGTATGTTTTATTATGGAGCTAAATGCTAAAAGAAACATTATACGTGTAAAACGTGTCCCTTGCTGTTTTAGAAGTGACATCTCATATGGAACCATTTTGTATGGTACTATTTTCATTTATGCACAAACATCTTTTTTTGCAATGGAAGATATTTTTTATTATAAAGGAACAAATGTGTCTCATCAAACCTGGATTGATAAATTTGTATTATTTACGAAATTAATGAAACATGATATTAAACAAGTCGCGTATAATGATTCGTTTATTGTATTTGGAATGCCATTATATAGCGAGAAGGTTGAAGATATAGAAAACAAGGTAAAAACCGTGCCGTATAAAATAGAGTCTATTCAATACCGTTTGTATAATAAAACGGGAATTTATTTATACACGCCATATGAAACATTTCTTAAAAATAAAAGGAATCCTATAGAACAACCCGCGACTATTACAAAACCAATTGTACCAAAACAAATACCTAATAAAAGAGATGTACCTTCTCAAAAAATAAAGCCAACAAAATCAACCTTCATTGTTAGACCTGCTATTCAAAATGACATTTATTATTTATATTGTACATCTGCCACTAACTCTGAACCAAAATATTATGACGTTGCTCATATTCCTAATTTTACGTCGAGCGTTTTGATGAACAAATTATTTAGAAACATTAAGGAAAATGATAATTTAGATAAACTTGAAGAAAGTGATGACGAAGAAGAATTTGAAAATGAAAAGGAAGACCGATTTGTAAACATGGACAAAACCTATAATATGGTTTGTTCTTATAATTTCAAATTTAAAAAATGGTGCCCTCTATATGTGTCTAAATCTAACGCAAGCATTATAACAGAAGCTGAACTACTTGCGTTTAGTAAGTAACTAACTTGTTGACGCATTTTGATTATAATATAATATTATAATATATATGTCCGCAGGTTCGGGTGCTTCAAATTTAGGTTATGGAAATATTATACCAAATAGCAATATTAATGGCAGATTTGTAAATCCGGATAATTCTCATAATCCAGGACCGTTTGGCTCTAATGAAATACCAGGACTACCTGGGTTAGCCGGTGCAAAAAATAACGTTGATGCCGCCTTAGGTTATGTTCCGGGTATTTGTTTTAGCGGTGGTTCGAAACACTTTAAACATAAAATAAAAAAAATATCTAATAAGTATAAAATGAAAAGTAAAAAATTTACAAAACGTATGAAATCTCGTATTCGTTCTGCTTTTTTCAGAAAATCGAAAACTGGAAAATCGAAAACTAAATCCAAATCCAAAAGTAGACGTGTGCGAAGAACAAGACGCCGTAGAACCCAAAGGGGTGGTGGAGCATATCCTCAATCTATTCCTTACCCGCCTGGATATAGCCAATACCAAAACAATCAGCCTATGACTACTACATATTCGGTTGGGGGCATATTAAAACCTGGAGATGTAGGACTTGCGTCACCACCGCCATATTCAGTGTTACCTAATTATAGCAATTGCCAAGATAATTATAACCATTTTACAGGCAGGGGTTTCGCCAGCAGGGGTCATTAATTATTTTATATGTATTAAATATAAAATAATTCCGCTTTACATTATAATCCGAGATTTTTAATTGTTTTTAAGGCAGAGTCTGGTGTTACTGAAATACTATCTATATTGTTCTCTATTAAAAAATTACAAAATTCCGGACTATCCGACGGCTGCTGTCCACAAAATCCTACTTTTACTCCATTAGCCTTATACGTTTTAATAGCCATGCTTATCATTCTTCTATAACTTACATTGGTGTCATTTGATAAGTATGTTAATTTATCGCTATCACGGTCTATACCTAATGTAAGTTGTAATAAGTCATTTCCACCAATAGATACACCGTCAATCATAGGACTGAATTCATCCGCTTCTATTACATTTGACGGTATCTCGCACATTAAATATATCTGTAATCCATTTACTCCTCGGACTAAGCCATTTGACGCCATTTTATCAATTACTAGTTTACACTCATTTGGTGTGCGGCAAAAGGGTATCATAATAATAATATTCGTCATTTTCATGACTTCGCGGGCGTATTTAATGGCTTCACACTCTAATTCAAACCCTTTTTCATATTCACTCGAATAATAGCGCGACGCACCTCTCCATCCTATCATGGGGTTTTCCTCATTTGGTTCGTACAATTCTCCTCCAATTAAATTTCTATATTCATTTGATTTGAAATCCGATAAACGAACAATTACATCATTTGGGTAAAATGCTGATGCTATCTTGGATATACCACGCGCCAATCGTTTAATAAAATACCATTTTCCGTTATCATGATTACCAATAGCATTATATATTTGGTCACGCACGTCACTACGTACCTTAGGATAATCACATAAGGCTAATGGGTGAATCTTAATATAATTGCTAATAATAAACTCTAATCGAGCAAGACCTACACCACTATTCGGAATTAATGAACTATTAAAACTGTTCTCAGGGTTACCGACATTTAACATAAGCTTTACGGGGAGTTTCAGGTTTTTGTCAAATGTAAGTTTTTCAATTGTATAATTTAAAATTCCCTTATAAACAACTCCTTCTTCACCCTCAGCACAAGAAATAGTTACTTCATCATCTTGTTTTAGAACCTGTGTAGCATTTCCAGTTCCAACAATCGCATTTAATGCCAATTCTCTTGCTACAATAGCGGCATGACACGTACGCCCACCCTTGTTGGCGATAATTCCGGCTGAAATTTTCATAATAGGCTCCCAATCAGGTGTAGTCATATCTGTTACTAAAATGTCTCCCTTTTGAAATAATTTAAATTCGCTTACATCTTTTAACACACATATTTTTCCAGAACTTATTTTATCTCCAACCGCAACACCGGTAACAAGTTTCTCGCTTTTTTCAGTTAATACATATTTACACATTTCCAAAGTTGCAGAATTGCTATGTATAGTTTCAGGTCTAGTTTGGATAATGTATATTTGGTGGTCGTTACCATCGATTGCCCATTCAACATCTACACCAATATCTTTTTGAAACATTTCTGAATATTTTTGTTCTAGTTGTAAAACGTATCGCGCTAAGCATATCGCTTGCTGGTTTGTTAAACTAAAATTTACTTGTTCATTCAAAGTTGTTTCAATTTCCTTTACCTTTATACTATCATTCTTTATATCATTCTTTATATCATTCTTTATATCATTCTTTATATCATGGTCGTCATTATAAACAATTTTGGTATTTTTATCTCCCTTTTTTTTAATAAGAATTGGGTCTGCAGTAACATCAGTTAACACGCGTTTGTCTAATATAAATTCGTCCGGTTTTACTCCACCAGAAACGACCAACTCGCCTAATCCAAATGCTGAATTGATAATAATTGCCTTATTATAACCTGATTCGGGGTCAATCGAAAAAGCAACTCCCGCTGATGCTAAATCAGACCGTACCATTTTTTGTATGGCAACCGACATTTTCACATCTTCGAGCTTAATATTATGTGTATGTCTATATGAAATAGCTCTGCTATTAAACAATGATGAAAAACATCTCTTTACATTAAGAATAAGTTCCCTTTCTCCTTGTACATTCAAAAAAGTATCTTGTTGTCCGGCAAATGAAGCATTCGGTAAATCTTCCGCAATAGCACTAGAACGTATGGCTACCTCTAATGATTTAGAAAAATACAAATCGCATAATTCATTATAATTATTAATTATTAATTGCTCATGTTCTTGGGTAAAATTGGCTTCGAAAATTTTGTTTCGCAATTCTAATGATATTACATCTAACGCATTAATATCATCTATCGGAATATTAGACAAGTGGTTTTTAATAATTTCAGTTAAATTATTATATTTAATAAATTCATCATATAATTTAGTAGTAATCGCAAACCCATCCGCAATTAAAAAACCCATTTTTTTCGAAAAATGATGTAGTTCGCCTAGTGACCCACATTTTCCTCCAACCAAATTTTTGTTTTTGTATGAACAATCCTTAAACCAAATAATTTCCGTCATTATATAAATACATTAGCTAAAAAATAAATATATTTATCTTTATTAACACATGTTTGCTAAATTACTGTTAAAAGTTGCCAATATTATAAAGAGAGAGAAAGCAAAACTAACTATTGTTGCAAACCCTTCAATCATAGAACCTACCTGTGTTAAAATAGAACCAAGCACTATTGCACCGACTATTGCGGAACGAATAAGCGTAAAGACGCAATGCAAAACCTGTATTGGATGTGGATTTATTAAAACGGAGTCAATCATATGTGATTTATGTAATGGCACTAAGTGTATGAACTGTAATTCGATTGGTCTAACGCAACTACCGTGGAGTGAATGTCCAACTTGTTATGGTAGCGGCGAAATTATGCGTTCAATGTAATATCAGTTTACTGTAATAGACCCTTATTTAGGCATTTTTAGCAAACATTTTCCACATAATAGTTTATCTTTATTATCCAGTTCTACTTCTTCTAAAGTGTCGTCATCATCTTCTGTGTCTGAATCATTAGTAATGCTTTTGTCAGTTGAACTATGACTCTTTTCGGACACGGCTTTTTTGCTTGGGGTTTTTACACATTTTGTTTTTACATTAGCTTTTGGATGACATATAACTGTCCAATTCTTGGTATCCGGCGTATATTTATCACTTGTTATATAAATTATTTTATAGTTCTCTCTCTTATAAAATGTTTTCCTTTTTTTCCATTGGTTTTTAAATAGGTCATGTTTGTCCACAATATCAACCACAACTGGATTGCTGTGTTTTTCTCTTAAAATGCGTCCGACACTTTGTTCAATATCTGTTTTAGGAGTAGTCATAATTAAGGTCGTAAGCGTTTTTATGTCCAAAGCCTCGGCAGCCATGGCATAAGTAGCAATTACAACTTGTTTCCCTTCGGTTTCCTTCAGAGCATGTTCTTTCATACCTCCAACATAATATCCAACAGTAGCAATATTTCTATGTGAAATAGCATCATATAAATACTTCAAAATGTTTTTGTTATGTGCCAATATCATGATTTGTTGCGATGGGTTTTCCAAGAACATATCCGCAATTACTTTTACTATAAAGTCACTACGTCTGTTATATTCGCATAATTTAGATATCATGGAACTATATGCCGGCTTCCCTCTGAAATCTAATTTCACTTCATTAAACTCGTCATCATTTACAGTGTATTCAATCGCGCGCACTATAACGGCATGTTCTTCATCGCGTTTACCTTTAAATATTACATCACCCAAGAACAATTTAAATACATTCGACGTTCCATCTTTTCTCTCCATTGTAGCAGATAATCCTAACATATACTTCGTAACCAATTTAAACAATGAATTCGAGAATACTTCACTCGAAATATGATGCACTTCGTCGATGATAGTTAGTCCAAAACTATCGAAGATTGAAGCTGGATATTCTTTCATAGAGAGACTTTGTAACATACCAATTACAATATCTTTTTCTTCAATATCTATAATTTGACCTTGAATTTTACCAACACGCGCAGTAGGCAAAAATTGTCCAATTCTCTCTATCCACTGATTCATCAAAAATTCTTTATGAACAATAATAAATGTCTTTTTTTTTAGCTGCGCAATAATACTGAGAGAAAGCACTGTATTATGTGTTACAGTAAAATCAGCTAACACAAATCTTCGATTTCCATCAATTTCAAAACCATAATAATCATCTATTTCGAGCTTTTCAATTTTTAATCTATAAGTTAACGCATCCTTTAACTGTCTTCTTTCATAACCTTTTTTTCTTGGACATAAGGTAGGTATTTCTTCAATTCCTTTTCCATAAATATTAGTCAAAAAATATATTCCTTTTTTGGGTCCACCAGTTGCGTTGGTACACATTTTGGTTATTTGTTTTTTATAACTTGCGAACCCTAAAGATCTAGCTAGAAAAACTATATCATCAAGTAATTTTTCATTTTTCTGTGTTATTTCTATACAGTTTTTATTGAAATAACCATCGGAATCTATAATTCCTGCTAACAAGGATAAACGAACCTTCCTTGAATTACATAAATAATCGTGTGGAATATGTTTATTGTTCAATAAATTATTGTCTCTTAAAAAATCTTTAAAACTATTTTTATTTTTTGTAGAATTAATTCTATAATCATATTGTGCTCCAGCATATCTTAAATACAAGTCTGTATGTTTATGTTTGAATAAATCAACCATATATTTAATAACATAACTTTCTTGGGTGGTAATTCCGGTAGTTCTACTTGAACCATCCCCTAACCAATAACCGAGTAAATAGGGGTCAAATGAAACTATTTTTTCTTCAAACTGAATAGGAGTTTTATAGCCTAGCAAAACACCACCTTTTCCGTGAAAACATTTCGGTAAATTTAAAAAATCTATTACAGAAATATCAACGACATCTCCTTTTTTAATTTTTTTACTATGATTTGATGAACTTTTGAGTGATAATATATGACTTTCATTACATATATAAGAGTCACCCTTTTTACTACTAATTTTATACATTTGTTCTCTTCCGCGTGCTAAGGTCAATACCTTTCTTGGGGTTGAATCGTCGCCCATTAATAAATCACCTACAACAACGTCTTGTACATTTTTAACTATTCCATTATACATTAATATTTTAGTATCCTTTCCTAAACACTTACCATAAGCACATGGTAATTCCAACAACCCGCCACCTACTTCACGTGTAGACACACTGTTTAAATACGTTTTTACGACTATTTCCTGGTTTTCGCGAAGTTTGCCATTAAACGCAACATTTATATTGTCGCCATTTGATATTTTAATTGCCGAAGGGACTCCAAAATTCTCAACACCATAATAATGCGGAACATATAATTTATTTGACGACTCGCGATAGGCTGGAAAAGAATGCTGGGCGTTTACTGGACCACCATGGACCCGTGGTTTTATCATGAGGTCATTGCGGATTTGTTTTTGTTGTTCTACGGTTAATTCATTTTTAATCAACGTATATCCCTTTTGCCCGAGATAAGTGTTTTTTGGTTGATTTATTTTGGTATTGGTA
>Ga0214919_10001906_pt1 | contig 33470 bp, 31 predicted proteins | sample LL1503_MetaG_FD_177994 | JGI IMG/M metagenome (GOLD analysis project Ga0214919, IMG submission 177994) | Freshwater microbial communities from Lake Lanier, Atlanta, Georgia, United States - LL-1503 | ecosystem: Environmental > Aquatic > Freshwater > Lake | place: USA: Georgia | collected... | reverse complement strand
ATTTTTTTTCCGTGCGGCCTTCGGGTAAAAAATTCAGGTCACTTAAACGGCGCACCGAGACCTTGCCGCTATGAGCGAGCAGCCCCTTGGCGTCGTCCGACTTAAGTGTAGCCAGTTCAGAAATTGATTTAACCGCTGCCAAATCCTGGATGCCGACACGCTCTTCGACGCTGAGCTTCGGTGCGATCGTTTCCGCCGCCAGCACGCCAAGGGCAAGGCACAAGAAGACAGAAAGGAATTGAAGGCGCATAAATTCGAATGAGTGGTAAGTAGGATATATAACCCTTTAAACCAATAAATGTTCACAACAAAGCGTGTGCATACCCATCCACGATCGCCCGCAAAGAGGCCTCCACCAAGTTGGCGCTCACGCCCACCGTACCCCAAGAACGCTTGCCATCGCTGGAGCGCACGACCACGCGCGTCTTAGCCGAAGTGCCGTCCTGCCCCGCCAGCACACGTACTTTATAATCGGCCAAGTGAACTTTTTTAAGTTTAGGGAAGGCCTTCAACAAGGCCTTTCGCAAAGCCTGATCCAAGGCATGCACCGGGCCTTCGCCTTCGGCGACGGTGACAAATTCTTTCTTACCGATACGTACGCGCACGGTCGACTCACACGAGGCGTCTTTGGACCCGCCTTGTACCGATACGGTATAATTTACCACGTCGAAGGGCGCCGCAGCAGCTTTGCCGAGGTGACGACGTAACAATAAAGCCAACGAGGCATCGGCGTCCTCGAAGCTCCAACCTTGGTGCTCAAGTTTTTTAACTTCATCTAAAGCCGCACGCGTTGAGGGAGCATCTTTGTCCAACTCGATGCCCAGCTCAGTCGCCTTCAGTAAAAGGTTACTCCGCCCCGATTGATCACTTACCAAAACATCGCGGGCATTGCCCACCTCAGTCGGATCCACGTGCTCATAGGCCGAAGAAAATTTTCGCACCGCATCCACGTGCGTGCCGCCTTTGTGTGCAAATGCAGCTGCACCGACCCACGGACGGCGAGGATCTGGGGCTTGGTTCGTTACCCCATCGATAAAGCGCGAGAGTGCAGTCAAGCGACGCAGTGAAGCCGCAGGCACACAACTCCACCCACACTTGATTTGGGCGACCGGTATGACCGCGGTTAAATCACAATTACCGGTGCGCTCACCGATACCATTCATCGTACCCTGCACCTGTACTGCACCCGCTTCGAGCGAGGCCAAGGCGTTCGCAAGCGCGAGACCAGAGTCGTCGTGCGTGTGTATGCCAATGGATGCTTTAACAGAGGCTATCGCAGCCAAAGTCGCAGCCTTCACCTCATGGGGCAAAGAGCCACCATTGGTATCGCATAAGACAATGCGCGAGGCACCGGCTTCGGCCGCCGCGCGATAACAGGCTATAGCATAAGCGGGATCTTCCTTCCAGCCGTCGATGGCGTGCTCACAATCGTAAACAACCTCACGACCGTGAGATTTTAAAAATGCCACAGTATCGGCGATCATCGCCAAATTTTCTTCGGGCGTGCAGCGCAAGACTTCGCGCACATGCAGTGCCGAGGTTTTACCATAGATAGTTACGACCGGAGTATGCGCATCGAGCAAGCCACGCACCTGTGCATCTTCGCTCGCACGTACGCCCTTCTTACGTGTCGAACCAAACGCCGCGAGCTTCGCGTGCTTAAACTTTAGCTTTCGTGCTTCGGCAAAAAACTCGATGTCGCGCGGACTTGAACCCGGCCAGCCACCCTCGATGTAGGCCACGCCAAAGCGATCCAGCTCCTGGGCGACCCGCAATTTGTCGGCGACCGAAAAATGTATCCCCAGCCCCTGCGATCCGTCGCGGAGTGTGGTGTCGTAGATTTCGATTTTTCGAGCCATGTTGAAAATTTAATTTTAAAGCGATGAAGCGTCGCCGCTCCGGGAGCCGCGGAACGGGGAAGCGCCCGAAGGCACACCGTTCAGCGGGGTTAACCCCCGATAATAATAATCTTAGAAATAATAGCGCCAGTGCTTCGTGGGAAGCTTTGCGTCAACTGGGCCAGGGATTTCATAGGAGTGACTCCATCGAACTTACTTGCCCGAATGAGTCAAAGGCAAAGGTGACAACTGCCTGACGGCTGGACAAAACCGCCTTTTTATTCACTTAATTAAGCATGCGGAAACTGGTCATCTTATTTGTGCTCCTCACGTTCAGCCCGCTGTCCCACGCGCAATGGAATATTTTTGCGGAAAAACTTCCCGCCCCCGGTTCTTGGGCCACGTATGACATTGGACGCACCGACACCACCCCGCCGGAGAAACCCGACACTATCCGCCTGTCCATTCAACCCGCTGGTGACGTCAAAGGTAAGCTGCACGTCTGGCTAACGATTGAGCCCGTGGCGTGGCTAGGCTCGCGCGGAAAAGGCCCGCTGCGTTTTTTAGTTCCCGCCGACATCAATCGCGAGGGCGCCAACCGCTTACTTTATATCGCCGCTGAAATCCTCTTTGTGGATCCGGCCAAAGGGCCATGGCACATGCTGCCCGATGATGTGAGTTCCCTGGCGAGCACAGCAGGCTACGAGACCAATAGTACGGTCAGTCCTGAATCCACTACGCCGGAGAAAATTAAATCTGCCAAAAGTGACTTTCCTTGCCTGCGCTATAAAATGACCGCGACCACCGTCATTGATCCACCCTTTGTAAAAAAACAAGTCATCACCCTTGTAGGACATGTCTGGCGTAATGAAGAAATCCCCTTCGGCGTCGTGCAAGCGGAGTGGACCGAAACCACTGTTAAAGGCAGCAAGACACGCAGCGAAGAAAAACGCCTCGTCCTTCAAGATTACGGACACGAGGAAATTGCGGTAAAGCCGACCGACCACGGCGACCGCTTCTCCATCTTCCGACTACTCTTTAATCGGTAAATAAAACGGCCCGCCGGATAAAAATCGGCGAGCCGTCTAAAATGGTGGCCTGAGTCGGAATCGAACCAACGACACGACGCTCTTCAGGCGTCTGCTCTACCAACTGAGCTATCAGGCCAATAAACTAGAAGTTAAGAAGGACAAAGTCCCCCTGCCCTGTCAATCCGACAGAACAGAGGGAAATGGGCTTAAAAACTGAATTTCCAAGCGGACAATCGGCGTTCGACTTCGGCAATCACCTCGGCTTCTCCAGCTTCACCTTTCTCCGAAACGAAGGTCACCGAGAAACGCACGAACGCACCACAGTCATCCCAAGGCACCGTAGAAATTAAATGCTCAGTAATCATCCACTGCGAGAAAGCTTCACCCGAATCAAAATTCACGACGCCCGATGGGCCAGTGGCCGACTTCGGAGCGGGCATGTATAAGAAGAAACCGGCACCAGGCTTGCGCACCTGGAAGCCGAGCTTTGCTAAGACACCAACGAGTTTGTCCATGCGACGAGAATACTTCGCCGCAATCGCACGCGGAATCGAAACATCGTCCAGGCCCGCACCGCCGGCCTTCTGAATGCCGAGGAACTGACCCGAGTCAGAATTGTCTTTCACATCACCATATGCGCGAACGAGCAACGCATTACCAGCCACGAAACCAATGCGCCAACCAGTCATGTTGTGGCTCTTGGAGAGCGAGTGTAATTCAACGGCGACATCCTTGGCGCCGGGAACTTGTAAAATTGAAACCTGCTCGGCGCCGAAGTGCAACGAACCATAGGCGGCGTCTTGAATCACGACGAGATTATGCTGCTTTGCAAAGGCCACGACTTCTTCAAAGAACTTCAATGTCGCACAGGCACCCGTTGGGTTATTCGGATAATTCAGAACTAAAACTTTTGCTTTCGCTAAAACATCCGCAGGGATGGATTTCAGATCGGGCAGGAAATTGTTTTCCGCAGTCAGGCGAAGGTTGTGCACCAAGCCGCCGTAATACTTCGCATGCGTGCCAAACACTGGATAACCAGGCACAGTCATTAAAACATAATCACCTGGGTTAATAAAGCAGGCCGGCATGATCGAGAGCGCCGCCTTGGATCCAATGGAGTGCATGACTTCCGTGTCGGCATCCACCGTAACATTAAAGAGGTTCTTTAGGTAACGAGCGGCAGCCTGACGAAACTCGGGTCCACCATTATCGGCGTAACCGCGGTTCTCGGGCTTCGCAGCTTCAACTTGCAACGCCTTCACCACTTGCGGGAAAGCCATCTCATCGGGCTCACCGACGCCGAGGTCGATCAACGCCACATCGGGCTTCGCTTTTTTGGCAGCAGCTTTGGCGCGTTTGATTTTCTCAAACTTATAAATGGCCGTCGATTTGCCGTAATTAATTCCACCGATGCGTTCGGCGAAGAGTTGCTGGATGTAAGACTCGGACATAGGAATAACACAGGAAAAGAGCGACATTTCAGCCGATGGCAAGCGGGCATCACGGTTGCCCTTGCGATGCCCCTATTTCAGCACAAACTGGACCCATGAAAGCATCCACTAAACGCGGGGGTCTTTCGATCTTAGGCCTGCTCATTCTACTTACCTTATTCGTCGGCGGCTTCGACTCTTGGGCCACACTACCCGAAATCAAAGGTTGGTACAGCACGCTCAACAAGCCGGCCTTCAATCCTCCCAACAAGATTTTTGGCCCCGTCTGGACGGTGCTCTACCTTTTAATGTCAGTCTCCATGTGGCTCAACTGGAACTCATCCACACACTCTGGTCGCAATGCGAAGGTTTACTTCTTCAGCATGCTTGGACTCAACGCGATCTGGTCGCCCATTTTCTTCGGACTCCATCGTCCTGACCTCGCACTTATTGTCATCGGACTCTACCTCGTGTTTCTTGCCGCTTGGGTAAAGTCACTCGCTCACGAAAGCGGTCTCGCTGCCTCTTTGCAAATTCCACACGTCCTGTGGGTCAGCTTCGCCACCGTGCTCAACGCCAGCATCTGGCTGCTGAATTAACGTCTAATATAAAGTGTCACTTGCGCACCACACGCGTAGATGCACTGTAAGCACGATGCAGGTCGTCCACACCATCCCTGATTTACGGCAAGCCCTTGATGAAGCGCGTCGGGCAAACCTGTCGATCGGATTGGTTCCCACGATGGGCTGCTTACATGAAGGACACCTGAGTCTCATTAAAAAAGCCAAAGCAGAATCGGCCTTCGTGGTGGTTTCAATTTTCGTCAACCCCACTCAGTTCGCCCCGCACGAAGATTTTTCAAAATACCCTCGTACGATGGCCGACGATCAAGCCCTCTGCGAAAGAGTCGGTGCCGACCTCATCTTCGCCCCAAGTGTCGAAAATTTCTACGCCTCAAATGCCTCAACGTGGGTTGATGTCGAAAAAATTTCTGATGGCCTCTGCGGCACTTTCCGCCCTGGACATTTCCGCGGTGTCGCCACCGTGGTCGCCATGCTCTTCAATGCCGTCCAACCACAGGTTGCAGTTTTCGGACGTAAAGACCTCCAACAACTCGCGGTGATTCAACGCATGGTACGCGATTTACATTTTCCTGTAAAAATCATCGGACACGAAACCGTGCGCGAACCCAACGGCGTTGCCCTCAGCTCACGCAACCGCTACCTCACGCCTGAAGAACTTAAGAAAGCAGCCGCCATTCCTGCCGCCCTGCAGGTAGCAAAAAAACTCCTCCATGCCGGCGAGAAGCAGTCTTCAGTTATTTTAGCCGCGGTACGTGATCACCTTGCGACCGAGCCATCCATCGCCCTGCAGTACCTAGCCATTGTGAATCGCGAGAGTATGGAGGTGATGGAGACGGTCAGCGCTGGGCATTGCGCTATCGCACTCGCCTGCCACCTCGGGAAGACACGGTTGATTGATAACCTCGACCTTTAATCACGCGACCTCCATCGCGCGGCCAGAATAAATTAGGCGATAATTTTTTCGACCACGTTGCCGTAGTTATCGGTGAGTCGAAAATCGCGGCCATTATAACGGTAGGTCAGTTGCTTATGGTCGAAGCCCATCAAGCGCAGAATGGTGGCATGTAAGTCATGCACGTCGACGCCATCCGAGACCACCTGTCCGCCGATTTCATCGGTCTCACCGTAATGCATGCCGCGCTTCACGCCGCCGCCAGCCATCCAAGCACAATAGGCTTTCGACCAGTGATCACGGCCACTGTTGGTGCTGACTTGTCCAGCAGTCGTCGGTGTGCGGCCAAACTCGCCGCCCCAGATAACTAAAGTTGAATCCAGTAAACCGCGCTCTTTAAGGTCGGCCAACAGCGCTGCCGCCGGCGAATCAATCGCCGCGCCACTTTTACGTGCGGCATCAAAAATATTTGTGTGGTGATCCCATCCGCCCGCTTCGACTTGTACAAAACGCACGCCGCGCTCAACCAATCGGCGGGCACATAGTAGTTTAGCGCCTAATTCACCCTTGCCGTATTTGTCGCGGGTTGCCTGCGACTCTTTTGAAATATCAAAAGCGTCCGTCGCCGCGGTCTGCATCCGGAAGGCAAGCTCGAACGATTCAATGCGTGCCTCTAGTTGCTCATCCTTCTGCACGCTCTGCATGTGTTTTTCATTTAACTTATGGACCAAGTCTAACTGCTGACGTTGTGCCGTTTGATTGGTGAATTCACTTTGCAAATTAGGGATGACTTTATTGGCCGGGGCGTTGGTCCGGAAAGTTGTCTTTGCGCCTTGATAAATACTGGGTAGAAATGCGGCCTGTCGACTTTCGGGGCTACCGCCCAAACTCACAAACCCAGGTAAGTCCTGACTCTCCGTGCCGAGTCCGTATAAAACCCATGAGCCCAAACATGGCTTCGTTAAAATCGCCGACCCCGTATTCATCAGCTTACTAGCCGGCGCATGCGCCGGAATGTCGGAGTGCATCGAGCGAATGATGCATAACTCGTCGGCCATTTCTTGTAGCTTCGGGAAAATTTCGCTGATGGCTAAGCCCGATTGACCACATTGTTTAAATTCAAAGGGCGAAGGAAATAGAACTCCGGCCTGCCCGGCGGCTGACTTCTCGGCGAATGCTTTCATCCCGGGCTTGTAATCAAACGTGTCTAAGTGCGACGGCGCACCGGCTGCAAAAATATGGATGATGTGTTTAGCCTTCGCTGGCAGCGGTGGCTTACGGGCTAATAAATTAGCCGAAAGCTCCGCACGTGCCTCGGTTACTAAACCGCGCGAGAGCATGGCCCCAAATGCAAGCGATCCAAATCCTAGACCTGTCTGACGGAGGAAGTCCCGGCGCGTATGAGCCGAAGGTAGGCTGTTACTGCAATTGGGGGTTTCCATTAGTTAAAGTGTATGGGGTTAGTCTAGGTATACAAATTCATTAGAGCATACCATAGCCTGGGCCAACATCTCCCAGGGGGAAATCGGCTGTTTTCTCGAAACCATTTCACCGGGGTTCTTTAAAACTCCTCGTTCTAACGTCGCACCCGCAGGCGCTGCCTCGGCTGATTTAGCATCTGCCACCTTAGCCCTAGGGCCGTTGTTTTGTTTTCGATCGGCTTTAGCTGTTGGCGGTGCCGCCGCGGAACTCGCCACCTTGCGCACAAACTCTTTTGCCAAACGCGACTCATCTGAAGTCGGGGTGCGCTGGAACATAATCCGGTAAAGAGTCGTAATACGAGAATCGTCGCTGACCGCATTGACCACCTCGGGTCGAGCCGAGACCGCGCGCGCGACTTCAATCGACAAAACATTATTCATAAAGAACAACGCTTGTTGCGGAACAATGGTGGAGCCGCGACGGGAGTTAGCCATATCAGGATCTGCAAAATCAAACTGAGACTGCAAGTCGCTGAGGTGCTCGCGATCAATAAAGCCGTAAATGCTACGACGGTAACTAATGGGCTCGTCCGTAATATTCACGGGGCGGCCGCCCGTCGCGCCATCCATTTTCCCGGATAATAGAATCATCGCATCGCGAATGCTTTCGAAATCAAGTCGACGGAGATTGGCCCGCCATAGAAAACGGTTGTCGGCATCTTTGACGAGCGGATCCGTCCCGAATATTTTTCCGTGATTGGGGTTCTGCAAGGGATTGGCCGATTGACGGTAAGCCTGCGAGGTGAGCATCAAGCGGTGCATCTTCTTAAGCGACCAACCGTTATTCATGAAATTAGTGGCGAGCCAATCGAGTAACTCGGGGTGCGAAGGCTTTTCCGACATGTTCCCGAAATCATCCGGGGTGGTCACGATTCCCGCACCAAAGTGGTACATCCAAAGTCGATTCATCATCACGCGTGCCGTGAGCGGATTAGTCCGACTCGCGATGGCTAACGCCAACTCCCGTCGACCGCTCCCTTCGGTGAAAGGTTGGCGACCGGTGCCGGCAAGAATTTCCAGAAATTGCCGCTGCACTTCTGGTCCTTTTTTATTTTTATCACCGCGCAAGAAAATATAACTGTTTTTGGGACGGGGAACATCCGCCACCACCATAGCCGAACCCGTGCCGCCCGCGTGCGTCAGTTCGAGTGCATTCACCCGCTCGAAAGAGAAATATTTTGCGGGGATAATATTATTGCGCAGGCTAGGCTTATCTTGCCAAGGCTGACAGAAGTCACGCGTCAGCACCAAACGCGTTAGGTTCGATGTGGTTGAGATGTCCTCAATGTTCGGCAAGGGCCAAGGCCAAGCGGCCAGTTGAGCGATTGCTTTATCGTCCTTGTCCCCTGCCCGTCCGAGCGTGCTGCGGCGGTCAATGTGTTGCGCAATCTGCTTACTGTATTTTTTAAACATGCCCTGATAAGCTAGGGCGACATCATCGAGTGACTTGGGCTTGAGGTCTTTAAGCGCCTCAGCGACAAGCGGATTAAGCGATACGTTCGAATCGGTCAGAGCCTTGGCCAATACCGCGGGTGCCTTTTCCTCAAAGGCATCAGCAGGGATGGCCCGCAAGAAAGCCAATGGTGCGGTGATGGGCGACTGCTTATTAATTAAAATTGAGCTATCCACTTCGCGCACGGTTTCGAATTGATAAGTTTTTTGCAGCTCACCAGTGCGAGCGGAACGCAAGCCGGCGATGATGGAAAGCGCCCGGCCGGCAAAGTCTTTGTGTAATATGGCCAGCTGGTCGCGGGTGTAATTATAGTATCCTTTCGCATTGGCCGTGGTGAGTTCTTTCATGCGCTTTTCGAAGTCGGCTCGTTCGGCCACCGTTCCAATATACGTGGTGCGAATCTCGGGCTCATTCAATGGCTCCATCGTTGAAGCAAAAATTCCGTGCAGGGAATAATAGTCGGCTGTTGGTATCGGATCGAATTTATGGTCGTGACAACGGGCACAGGCCACGGTCAGCCCCAAGAACGCCTTAGAAGTCGTATCGATGCGCTCATCAATCGTGTCATCGTTATTATCAAAACGCTTTCCGACGGTTATAAAACCGAGAGCCGCTAAGCGTGGATCGTCCTTCGCTAAATCGGGGAGGCGATCGGCCGCGAGTTGTTCGAGGATAAATTGGTCGTAGGGTTTATCGCGATTAAAGGAATCGATAACGTAATCGCGGTACGTCCACGCATTCGGAAAAATATCGCCCGCTCCTTTATTCGCCTTGGCGACGCCGCGCGTGTCAGAGTAGCGAGCCGTGTCGAGCCAGTGACGGGCCCAGCGTTCACCGTAACGAGGTGAAGCCAGCAAGCGGTCGACCGTTTGTTCCACCAACCGCGTCACCGAGCGTGCCGGCTGTCCACGCTGACGGGCATAATTATCAACGGCAGTGGCATTATTGTAATCACGCGAGAAGGCATCCACTTCCGCATTCGTGGGCGGCAATCCAATCAAATCGTAATTTAAGCGCCGTAGTAACGACTCACCTTCCGCTGGCGCCGAAGGCAGTAAATTATTTTCGTCCAACTTTGCTAAAATAAAATTATCGATTTCATTCTGACACCACGCTGGATCAGAAGCTTTCGGGACATCGGGTGTAGCAACGGGTTTAAATGCCCAGTGGTCGCGAGCCTTCTGCGACATTCCAGTGAGCTTAACTGCTCCCGCTCCAACAGGCGCTGGAGCGCCCATCATCACCCATTTTTCTAAAATTGCGATTTGGGCATCGGGTAATTTTGCTCCCGCTTTACGAGGCGGCATTGATAAATCTGGGTCGGTCTGGTGAATCGCTTTAATTAAAAGCGAACGATTAATGTCATTGGGCACAATCGCCGCCCCCGTGTCCCCGCCTGCCAGCAGTCCTGCGCGTGTGTCCATAATCAATCCGCCCTTCGAAGTCGCCTCTTGTGCGGAATGACACTTGTAGCATCGGTCCGTTAAAATCGGTCGTACGTTTTTTTCGAAAAATTCTACGCCTGCAGGATCCATTTTTTCCGCCGCTTGTTGCTGTGCTGCGTGGGCAATTGCTGGCATGGCTTCCATCGCCGACTCCGCCCGTAATCGCCCAGCGCATAGACCAGCCGACACCACAAATGGGAGTAGCTGAAACGCAAACCTGGGGAGTTTGTTTAACATTGGGGGGTCATACTGAAATAAGGGGCTATCTATGAAACATCAAACCTAGTGAAAGGTTGCAGGTACGGACCCTGAAATCGACAAAAAGAAGCTTATCGGGCAAAAATCACGCAGCTGGCCGAGCCAATGGCAACCGCCTGCTGGGTATCGGTCAACCGACCCGTCTGCTCGTCCACACGATAGGCATTAATGGTCCCTGACTTCTGCCCTGCGCAAATCAGCCATCGTCCATCTGCTGAAATTCCGAACCCACGTGGCGTGCCAGGCACGTTCAGCTGATGTTGAATTAATTTCAAAGCGCCATCATCGCCAATTGCGAAGACGGCAATCGAATCATGAATCCGATTGGAGACATACAAAGTCCGTCCGTTGGGATGACAGAAAATTTCGGCGGCCGATGCGCCTTTGCGTTCGGCACCCTCGGGCAAAGTATTAGCAACTTGGAACGGCTGTAGCGTACCAAGGGTAGCATCGTAATGAAACGCCGTAACCGTGAGCGCCAATTCATTGCAGGCGTAAGCCAAGGGTAAAGTCGGATGAAAAACAAAATGTCGCGGGCCATCCCCGGGTCGCTGCACCGCACCATCAGGCGAGTTGGCCACTAAACTTCCGCGTGCTGCGTCGAATCGATAAACAAAAATCCGGTCGACGCCCAAGTCGGGCACCGCGAGAAACTTGTTCGTTGAATCAAAATACACGCCATGTGCATGCGGCCCTGTTTGCCGTACCGGATGAACGCTCTTCCCTTCGTGTTGCATGAAGGCGCTTAATTCACCCAACGAACCGTCTGCCTGAATGGGCAAACAGCCGACGGACCCCGACCCATAATTGGCGACGGCTAAATTTCCGCCACTCGCGTCCACCGCCAAGTGATTGCAATTCTTGCCGCCAGTCGTCTGAGCATTCAGCAACTTCGCCGTGCCGTCCGCATTTAATTTCAATGCAGCAGCCCCACCCGAGCCATCAGCCAATTCAGTAGTCGCATAAAGCGTCTGCCCATCGGGACGAAGTGCCAGGAATGATGCATTCTTAATTTCAGCAATTAAAACCGGCACAGATAGCTTTCCGCTTTCGGAATCAATCGTCCCACGCCAGACGCCCTTCGCATCAGACCCCAGCGTCCCCACATAAAAAGTGAGTTCGCGTGCTGGCAGCAGCGACGCTGCAAAAATAAATATAAAGGCCGAGTAATTCATCTTAGACGCCCGCGCTCGCCTCTGCTTCGCCCAGCGGCTTTGCTGAAGGATCGCGTAAATACGCATCAGCCTTCGCCGAAACGATTACTCCGTAATTAATCGTACCCAGCCAGCCCGACATGATAATACCGACACTGCCCGCGTGGTATAAGCCGCCGACTTGTTCGGGTAGGCCCATTGAGACTTTGAGGCCCTCGAACTTTGTGCCGAAAGAAGTGCCGCCGATGTGGCGCACATAACGATTCACCGTGCGTGGTGTGGCTGCCTCCGCGTGATCCACTTTGCTGCGTATATCTGGAATGAATTTTTCAAGACCACGGAAAGACTCTTCAATCACACGCGCTTTGTTCGTTTGGTAATCGGCCTCCGATAAGTGTGCCCAGTCTTCCCAGCGTTGATTAACCGAAGTAACAATGCCATAGCGCGGCTTCTTGGTGTGCGGACGCGTGTCTGGGTAATACACCGAGTAAGTCCGCGACGTCGTGTGGAAGTCGACGAGCTCCTGACTCGAGAATGGCTTAGCTTCCGAAGTGAAAACAAGATCGCCAATGTGAGGAATCGAATCCCCTTCGCGGATACCCATGTACACCTGACAAGAAGAAGTGTTCACGCGCACCGCCTTGGCTTGAGCCAAGAAATCGTCGTCGAACGACGATGCATCAGAAAGCTTTAAAACTGTGTCTTTAATGTTCGCATTGGAGACGACGGTTGAACAGGCAACCTCGGCCTCCTCGCCCTCGCGCGTGCCGCGTAATTTCACGCCCACCACACGACGCACTCCATTGGCATCTTTTTCGACTACCACTTTTTCAACGAGGACATTGCGGCGGATGTCGACGCCGTTCGCCTTCATCTCGGTAGTCATAATATTGATCATCGTGTCGGTGCCGCCTTGAAATATAAAAACTCCCTTCGACATGAAATTCGAGAAGACGATGCCGAAAGTGATGGCTGGGTCGTCGAGGGTTGAGCCGTTAGCGTACGCAATCGGCTCTAATAGCAGGCGCTGCACGTCCGGTCGGCCTGGGAAGAATTGTTCAAATAATTCACGCGTTGTACGCGGGTCGTTGTCGTAATAATTCATCTCGCGCAGGTGCGCAAAGAACGCTTCCACCGTCTCGGCGGGGATGCGGAACTGCTCGATCATGATGCGCGTGAAATCCGCGCGATCAAAAGTCGTCCGCACATCGAAATCCGGATTAATAAAACGCACGTCCTTCAACTGGTGAATGCGATCGGAAATTTCTTTCGTCCAATAGCGACGGGTCGACTTAATCATGCCGTGCGGAAAACCGTGGAGTGAGATATCAAAAATATGTCCGCCGGCGCGTTTGAAGAACGTGGCGAGTCCGCCCAACTGATAATGATGCTCCACCAACAAAACTTTGCGGCCAAACTTCGCTAAATTATTGGCCGCCGTCATACCGCCCAAGCCGGCACCAATAACGACGGCATCGTAACGAGGTAAAAGATTATCAAACGGGGATGGCATGGCTCAACTGAGAGGTAGGTGAAAGCGGGGGCTAAGGGGAAGCCGAATCGATTAAGCTTCGTGCCCTCACTCGAACGAATTTTGCACGATTTACAATTCGCACCCACAATAAATCCGTTTGGGTCGATAGCCTCCGACAACTCGGCTTGCACTCCGGCTGCTTTCGGTTGTTGGATACTCGACTTTCCAACGTGGCCATCCGCATCGACCTCATCACCCTTTTCCCCGCAATGGCCGACGGCTTCTTGCAGGAATCGGTTATTGGCCGAGCCATCGACAAGGGGCTGATCAACTTCCAGGCGCACGACCTCCGAAAGTGGTCCACGGATAAACACCATAAAGTGGACGATGAGCCCTACGGCGGTGGCCCGGGCATGTTAATGACCTGTCAGCCGCTTTTCGACTCGGTCGACGCCCTCGCAACCCCCGACTGTGAGGTCATCTACCTCTGCCCCGATGGTGAACAATTGACCAATGCCCTGGCCCGCGAATTAGCCCAAAAGAAGCACTTAATCTTGGTTTCCGGCCACTATGAGGGAATCGATCAGCGATTCCGAGATCGCAAGGTTACCCGTGAAATCTCCATCGGCGACTACGTCCTCACCAACGGCACCCTCCCCGCCTGTGTTTTGGTCGATTGCATCGGTCGGCAGATTCCTGGGGTACTTGGCGAGGAAAACTCCTTGACTGGGGATAGCTACAACGGCAAGTTGCTCGCCTTTCCGCAGTTCACCAGACCCGCTGTTTATGATGGTCTCGAGGTGCCCCCGGTCCTCCTAGGAGGAAATCACGCCGAAATCGAAAAATGGCGTCGGGCAAAGCAAATCGAGAAGACAAAGCAACGAAGGCCCGACCTACTGAAAGACTAATAAAACCAGCCATGAGCAACCATCCCCTCCTCCAATACGCCGCCCAGTCACAACTGAAAAATCGCGGTGATGACGTTTTCAAAGTCGGCGACGGCGTACGCGTTTCCACTAAAGTTCGCGAAGGCGACAAAGAGCGCACCCAGGTCTTCGCTGGCATCGTGATCTCCCGCAAAGGTGGCCACGTCCAAGAAACCTTCACCGTTCGCCGTGTTTCGTTTGGCGAAGGCGTTGAACGTACTTTCCCGGTTAACTCGCCCAACATTGAGAAAATCTCTGTTGAGCGCGTCTCCCAAGTAATGAAGGCTCGCCTCTTCTACCTCCGCGGTCGCCAAGGCAAGTCGGCTACCAAGGTTAAGGAAAAGCGTTACGATCCTTCGGAACAAGCGGCTTCGTAAGCCCGGACCCCACGGTCTCCAAAAAAGCCCCGAATTTTCGGGGCTTTTTTATGTAGATAGGGCGAGCTGCCCAGCGCCCAGCACTTAATTGAGCGAAATCAGGCAAATCAACCTGTTGTATATAAGCACTTTAATGTGCGATAGGCCTATTCGCCCTGGAATTAATCTAAAAAGATTTCCCATGTGGGCTTGACTCCCCTGCCTGCGCCTGCGTTTTTTCTCCTCCCTCGCTCACCTAACCTGAGCAACGGCAAGCCCTCTTTAACCTACAACCTATGTTACGCATCCGCCTCCAACGCTTCGGCACAAAAAACGAGCCAACCTATCGAATGGTTGTTGCTGAACAAAGTATCCGTCGCGACGGACGCTTCGTTGAAGTGCTCGGCCACTACAACCCACGTGCACGTGGTAAGGCCATTCCCCTTGTTATCAATGTTGAGCGAGTTGACCACTGGGTCAAACTCGGCGCCCAGCCATCCGACACCGCTAAGTCGCTCGTCAAACGAGCACGCGAAGCGACACCAGTCGCGAAGGCCTAAAACAAAACACGGCGGAAACGCCTCCTGACGACGTCTCGCCCCGCAAATCTGCGGGGCGATTCGTTTATGGGTATTACAAACCTTACCGAGCTTCTTAATTAATCTCGGTCCAGCCGCCGTTGCCGTCTTTCTCTAATTTTCGAAACCCTGCCTGACGAAGTTTTTTATCAGAGGTAGCCTGCTTCATCGCGCCCTCACCATAACGCACGGTGAGGCTGGGTGAAACAATCACGCGACGGCAGGGCTCATGCGTCACAGGGTGATGCGTGAAGTCCGGCGCGTCGGCCGGTAAGTCGATTTCAAACTCCTCACCTTCGGCACCGTCCTTCCGAATCACAATGTAGCGCCTGATTGACATGGGTTATTCGGATAAAGTACGCGGATCAAAAGCATCGCGCAAGCCATCGCCCAAGAAACTCAATGCAAGTAAGGTAAAGCCGAACGCCGCCGAAGGAATAATCAAGAGCCAAGGGCACTGCTCCATTACGTCGGCACCTTCCTTGATTAACATCCCCCAAGAAGTCATCGGCGCCCTCACACCCAACCCCAAGAAGCTAACAAAGGCCTCGAGCAACATCACCCCCGGCACCGTCAACGTCGCGTAAACGGCAATCGTTCCAGCTAGGTTCGGCAAGTAGTGGCGTTTAATAATTCCCCAGCGCGACTGACCGAGTGCCACCGCCGCATCTAAGAATTGCCGGTTCTTTAGTGCGCGTGTCTTCGTACATATAATGCGGGCCATCGTTAACCAGGAGACCCCGCCGACCGCCAAAAAAATCATCCAAATGTTTTGGCCAAATACCACCGTGGCTAAAACCACAATCAACGTCAGCGGCAGCGTGCTGATGATATCAATGAAGCGCATGCAGAAATCCTCGAAGCGACCGCCAACTTCGGCCGCCATGATGCCGTAAACGACGCCCACCAGCAATGCGACCGCGGTCGCAATCAATCCGACCGAAATCGAAATCATGCCGCCCTGCAATAAACGGCAGAGTAAATCGCGCCCTAATAAATCCGTGCCAAACCAATGCTGCACACTTGGCGCCACCGGACCCAGGGCAAGGTTCTGCGCCTTGTAATCAAAGGGCGCAATCCACGGGGATAAAAAACACGTGAGCGCCAAGAAACCAATAAAGCCAAGGGCAATAGGAGCTAAACGCCGACGGGCAAATCGACGCCACGCGGTGCCTGCAAATGAAGAATGACTTTTAATTTCCTCACTCATGAGATTTTGCGCGACAGACGCGGATCTAGAACAGCTTTTGCTAAATCTGAAACGAGGTTAAGCACCAATAGCGCAACCGCATAAATCAGGGTTGTGCCTAAAATTAAAGTCACGTCGCGATTGATAATCGAGGTGACAAATAAACGTCCTAGCCCCGGCACATCAAAAAGTGATTCCACCACAAAGGATCCCGAGACAAGGGCGGCGGCGGCTGGGCCCAGGTAAGTCACCACGGGTAAAATGCCATTACGCAGTGCATGAATAAAGCGGATGCGTAGAGGCGACAGGCCCTTGGCCTGCGCAGTACGGATATAATCTAAATTATAAATTTCCATTAATTCGCCACGCGTTAAGCGCGCCAACGGCGCCGCGGTGATGAGCCCCATCGTCAAAACGGGTAAAACTAAATGGATCGGACTCCCCCAGCCACACGGCGGCAACCAACCTAAGCCCGTCGAAAAAATCAGTGAAAGTATGGGACCCAAAACAAAAGCGGGGACGCAGATTCCAACTAACGCAAAACCCATGGGCACGCGATCCAACCAAGAATGTGGCTTCGCTGCGGCCAGAACCCCAACGGGCACACCGATTAAAATCGCCAACAACAACGCCAGGCTTCCCACGGTGACTGAAACTGGAATTCGCGACCCGATGATTTCATTCACCGTCCAACCTGGGTATTTTAAAGACGGCCCCAAATCGCCCTTCGCTAAATTCTTCACATACTGCAGCAGCTGCACAGGCAATGGCTGATCGAGTCCGTAATACGCTTCAACCTTCGCTTTCACTTCGGCGGGCAACGGACGTTCGCGATCAAATGGACCGCCGGGCACGGCGTGCGCCAAGAAGAACGTAGCGACGACGACTAATAATAAAACCGGAACGATTTCAACGAGTCGCTTGAATACGTAAGAAATCATCGGGTCGCAACCAGCGTGCAATGCGCATTACGAGTTGCAAGCCTGCTCACTCAAGGGGCCGAGCCTTCGGCAGCCTTCACTTTCTTTTCCAACTCTTCCGTCGTGGGCGCTGGCGGCAGACCGCGCGCATCCGGACGCGCCCAACCCATGCGATCCGAAACCGCTTTATATTCCTGATCATTCAATGTGCCACTTTCGTGCATACGTGCCTGACGGGCCGCACTGTCTTGGTGCATGCGTTCTTCCGTCTCATTTTTAAAACGTTCTTTATTAAAAGTATTACAACCCGACAACGCACTTAGGGCGACGAGACTGAAGATGCAGATAGGTTTCATAACGAAAATCATTCGGCTAAATCCAGCAGACTCAAGCGTGCACCTAAATGACAGCCACTTAACCTGTACCGGTGGTGCGCAATAAAATCATACACGGCATCGCGCAGGAACTTTGGCACCAGCCGCCCCACTATTGCCAGCCAACGCCAGCCGCCCCCGAGTGCATTCAATAGGGCTAGCACGGCCGTGGAACGAACCAGTCGACGAGATCCATGCCAGACCACAATCGTGCCAGCATCTCCCCCGTCGGGCTCACCTAGAACCTTGGCTACTTCGCCGACGTTTCTTCCAAAAATCAATCTGCCTCTGCCATTGCGACGGCCAAACCAAGTCGCCGCGCGGCTACAAAACGGGCATTCGCCATCAATCAGAACGATAAGCGGCGAGGGGGACATTCCGTAAAGGTTGACCTAAATTAACAGGGAGTGAAGGCCTTTTGGCTTAGTTTTTCGGGAGGGACGAAAAGCGGCTCAAATCGTGGGAAAGCGCTTGTCATAGGGGCGGCTGACTGCCAAATAAACCCTTCCTACTGACTGGAAGGGTATCCAAGTGGCTAAAGGTCGCGGACTGTAAATCCGTTCAGCTTGCTGTTCGTGGGTTCGAATCCCACCCCTTCCACCAGCAGGAAAATCGGGCACCCCCAAAGGGTGTTCCGTGCTAAATTCGTTTATTCCGCGTTGACTCCGAGGGCTCGCCACGGCTTCCCTACTGACACACATGGCAAACATCAAAGCTAACAAGAAAAGCATCCGTCAGACCGCTGCTCGCGCTGCTCGCAACAAAATCGTCCGCACCCGCCTGAAGACCCTCGTCAAGGGCTTCTCCACCGGTGGCAACGCTGCCAGCGCCTCACTCGTCGCTTCTGCTGCCGACAAGGCCGTGAAGTCGGGCGTGATTCATCGCAACAAGGCGAATCGCATCAAGGCTCGCCTCGCGAAGAAATTAGCTGCCGCTAAGAAATAATGCCTTCGGGCATCCACCTAAACCCCGACGTCTATAATGAGACGACGGGGTTTTTTATTTCTCCATGAGCACCCTCCCCACTTCCATCGGATTTTCCCCGGGGCTGCTGAATGAGGAAGCCATTCGCATGGATGTGATTGGCGGCGGGCCTGGATGGGTCGCCATCAATAAACCTTCGCACATCGCCTTCGAAGATCACCCCTGGCAAAACGGCTCCCCACATTTAATCGGAGCGATTCGCGTGCAGCTCGAACTGGCTAAACCCGAAATCGTTAAACTTGGACTCAAAGAGCCGTCCTCTGTTTACGGACCTGAACCCGAAGTTTCAGGCGTCGCCATCATCGCCGATCGTGCAAGCTCACTCAATGATTGGCGCGATGCCCTGGGCTCCTTCCAGTTGGAATTCGAGTACACTTTCATCGCCCGCACCGAAGATGCCCCTGCAGACGGCGGCGTTTGCGATTTGCCCATCGGGATGGACGACACCCGTAGCCGCGCCTTCATCTCGCGACAGCGCGGCAAACAAGCCGAAACTGAATTCATCGGCGGCGAAAGCTTCGAACGCTGGCGCGTCTGGACTGCAACCACTCGCTACCCTCGACGAGACCAAGTTCAAATCCACGCCAACGAATGCGGCCTGCGCATCGCGGGTGAATTGCAATACGCCCGCACGGGTCGCGTGACGTTGGCCGACACAGTTTACCGCGGACGGATTAATAAAGGTGAAGACAAGCCGCTGCATCGCTCCCTTCTCCTGCACTTAGGAAAAATTTCAGGTAACATCGCCGGCACACCCTTCAGTATCACCGCTCCACCGCCCGATGATTTTGCGGCCGTGCTCAAGCGCCTACAGAAAGCACGCTAGTCTTTCGGGAAGTTAAGTCGGAAACGATCCGCGGTCCGCACATAGCCATCCGGACTGTTCAGTCGGCCAACCGGTGCGTAATTTTCATAATCCACTTTCCAGGTTTCGGCATCGGCAATTCCCTTGCGCACGTGTGCGAGTAGAATCTCTACCACCACCAGACGATTTTCTCCGTAATAGCGAATGTCCATAACCCGACATTCCAAAGCCACTGGACACTCCGTTAAAATCGGCGCACGCACTCGCTCCGCTTTCTTGGTCAAGAATCCAGCCTTCTCAATCTCACTCTCTCCCGCTGGCAACGACCGCGCACATGCAACCATGCGCTCGGCTAAAGGCTCATCGCAAAGGTGAATCACACATTCGCCATTTAAAATTAAATTGGCCGCGGTGTCCTTGGGCGTACCGTCATCGCGATCACTGGGAGCAAGCACCGCCATCGGCGGCTCGGTGCCCATGACATTAAAAAAGGAGAAGGGAGCAGCGTTCGTCCGTCCTAGTGCATCAACCGTCGTGACCAACGCAATCGGCCTAGGCACCACCAGCCCCGCGAGCAACTTGTAGGCAAGTGCCCCGGGGTGCGCTGCCACGTCGAACCGAATCATGCGCGAGGCGGAGAATCTTCGCCCGCATGCGAGACGATGGCTTCACGGCGTAGGCGATCATCGCGATAGGACATTAAGAGGTACAGAAACACGCCGACGCAAATGCAGGAGTCCGCAACATTGAAGGCGGGGAAACGATAATAAGGTAAATGCACATCGATGAAATCGATGACGTGGTCACCAAAGATACGGTCGCGCACATTCCCCAGCGTGCCTCCGACAAAAAGTCCGAACGCCCATTGACCCAAAGCCAATTCGCGCAACAGCGGCTTACGCCAGCGCCAGACCAAGGCTAAGACCGCAAAGGCCAGTAAAACCAAGAATGGTCGTACATCATACTGTGCACCTAAGCCCCAAGCCGCACCCTTATTTCCAACATGCACAATCCAGAGTCGCGAGAAAATCACCAACGGCGTGCGCTCGGGCTCATCTAAATAATAAGAGCCAAACGGAATCGTACTCACCACCCAGAGCTTGGTGAACACGTCCAAAATAAAAACGCCCGCGACCACACTCCAAAAAGAGGCGTAGGGACGCAGACGGGCGAGCATGGACTTAATAAAGATTAAGATTCAGGAGAATCATCTTCGCCGCCGCCACCGCCGGTACCAAAGCCTACTTCGTCACCAATTTCTCCGAGCGGATTACCGCCCCGACGACGATTGGCGCGGCGCGTGCGCTCAAGTTCTTTCTGACCTTCGAGTGAGTAACGCGTAAATGGAACCGCCATTAATCGGGCATGGGGAATAGCTTTGCCGGTGATTTCGCAAACACCGTAACCGCCGCTCTTCATGCGGGTGATAGCATCGGCAATTTCTTTGAGCGCTTCTTGCTCATTCGAAATGAGTGATAAGGCGAAATCGCGATCCGCGGTATCACTACCGGCATCGGCTAAGTGTTGCGAATAACCCGAGAGATCGCCCGCGTCGTCTTTTCCGTTCTTCTTGAGTGCTTCTTCCGCGTGGAAGGCCAGGCCCTTCTGAATGGCTTCACGCATCGCCACCAAGAGGTGGTAATAACGACGTAATTTTTCAGGCACTTGCTTGGATTCATCGTGACCCGTCGCACCCTTGCGGAACGGATTGGAGCCACCCAAGAGATCCGCAATCGAAGCGGCCGCCACGTTTTGTTTCTTCGGATTTTTATCACGCGAAGCAATTGCGGCTTTCTCGCGGGCCTTGCGCTCTTCGTCTGGCACCCAAAGGTTTAATTTCACGCCTTCTTTCTTCCGGCTCTTTAAAAAATCCTGTACCGACTGAAAAGTGTAGAATTGTAGTTTCGGGCGAACGGGAACAATAATTTCTCCAGACTGAGAGTGATTCGTGCGGTGATTAACGAGCACTTTCTTTTGTTTTTCGTGCTCGATTTTATCTACCTTCTTAAGCGGGCCCTTCGCCGACTTAACGCCCGCAGCGGGCTTAGCCTGAACCAATTTCTTTGGGTCGATTTTTACCTGCGGCTTCCCGCCCTTGGCTAACGATGCCTTGGTGGGCACGATTTTAGTGACTGGCAATTTCTTGCCAGACGCAGCGGACTTCTTGGCCGCTGGCGTAATTTTTACAGGTGCTTTCTTAGCTGCAGGTTTGGCTGCAATTTTCTTGGGGGCGGGTTTCTTAGGCATGAAAGTAAATTAGTTTGTGGCGTATTTTGCCAAAAGGGCGTCACGGCAACGCGGGGAGACCATACCGAATTTTCCAGCTTCGACAAGAGCAGGAACCCAGCGCCAGGAGCGCGGACAGCGAACGCCAGCGGCGTGGTCGACCGCGAATGTTAATTGCGCCCCAGGTTGAGCCACCAGGGAGACTGCGGAGACGATCCAGAATTCAGCTAACATCTCTGAATGTCGGCTTAAAAGGGCGAAATCGGGCGAAGCAGGGTCACCGGTGACGACCACCGAGGCCTCCAACGACTGCCCGATCTTCTTTTCCTGACGTAACTTCTCGAGGGGGATATTCACTTGGGCCGCCAAGGCTTGAATCGACTGGAAGGCTGCATGGGCCTCCTTGCCCGCCGCGTCCTCCCACTGAGCGTCCAACTCGGGCCAGTCTTGTAGGTGAATGGAAGTTTCCGTGGTGTATTCCTGGCGGGCATTTAAGTGCGACCAAGCTTCATCCGCCGTAAAGGGCACAAAAGGCGCAATCAACTTAAGGTAGGCGCGCAGCACTAAATGAATCGCGGTTTGAGTGGACCGACGTTCCACATCATTCGGGGCACGTGTGTACAATCGATCTTTAACAATATTATGATAAGTAGCTGAGAGCACGCCGGTCGTAAAACCAGCCAAGGCCGCGGCCGCGCGGTGGAATTCATTGCGCTCACAGGCGTCGGTGACCTCGCGAACCAATTTTGCAGTCTCCACCAACAGCCAGCGATCAATCAGCGTGAGCTTCGTCAATGGCAACGCATCCTTCGAGGCATCGAAGTCATACAAATTTCCGATTTGGTAACGCAACGAATTGCGCATGCCGCGGTACTGATTCGAAATGGTTTCAAAAATGGCTTCCGAAATCGGGATGTCGCTTTGGTAATTTTCTGAAGCGACCCACAGGCGCACGATGTCGGCACCGTATTTCTTCACGTAGTCATCAGCAGTCTGTGGCTTACCGGAATTATCTGACTTCGAAATTTTCTGACGATTTTCATTCACCACAAATCCGTGCGTGAGAACGGCGCGGTACGGGGCCGAGCCCTTCACCGCAATGGCCGTCCAGAGCGATGACTGGAACCAGCCGCGGTGTTGATCGGAACCTTCTAAATAAAGATCGGCCGGCCAATGTAAATCAGGGTGACGTGCGCAAACAGCCAAGTGACTCGAACCTGAATCGATCCACACGTCCAACGTGTCGGTACCTTTGCGGATGTCTTTCGGCCAAGCCGCCGGCACCGGCACACCTTGTAAAATTTGTTCAATCGAAGACGCCCACCACCAATCGCCGCCGTGCGTCGCAACTTGAGCAGCGACGTGTCGAACCATACCAGCATCTAAATAAGATTCACCGGTTGATGGAGAATAGAATGAGGGAATCGGGACACCCCACGCACGCTGACGGGAAATACACCAATCAGGCCGACCTTCCACCGCCGCACGAATGCGATTCTCGCCACTGGCAGGAATCCAAGTGACCTGACCAATCGCAGCCAGCGCCTTGGCGCGTAATCCGCCGCGATTCAATCCGACGAACCACTGGTCCATCGCACGAAAGACCACGGGAGATTTTGAACGCCAACAATGCGGGTACTGGTGCTCGAAAGTTTGTGACTTAATTAAAGCACCACGGGCTTTTAACATTCCGAGCACGGCGATGTTCGCCGGATTTTTCCCGTCGGTTTCTAAAACTGTCACGCCCACTAACTCGGCCGGAATCTTGCCGTCATTGGCATAGGTGCCATCATCCTTCACCGGACAATAGGGCTCCATACCGTACTTGTTGCCAGTTTGAAAATCTTCCAGTCCGTGGCCAGGCGCTGTATGCACACAACCCGAACCCGCGTCCGTGGTAACATAATCCGCAATCACCACCGGCGAATCGCGTTCAATAAAGGGGTGACGACTGATCAAGCCTTCGAGCGCCTGACCTTTCACACGGAAGCCATCGGTCGCACCTTCCAGCCCACACTCTGCCACGAAGGCATCACGACGAGCGGTTGCGACTAAATAAGATTTCTCACCGTGGCACACCTCAACGTATTCAAGTTCTGGATGCACTGCGATAGCCAAGTTCGCTGGCAAGGTCCACGGAGTCGTCGTCCAAATCACGACCGACAAAGGGTGTTTCGGTTTTAATGCTTTGGACTGTGGTTGCGGAACCGCGAAGGCCACCCAAATGGAATAGGAACGCTTCGTGAGGTATTCGATTTCAGCTTCAGCTAAAGCGGTCTGACAAGGAATCGACCAATACACGGGCTTCTTGGAGCGATAAACTAAATCTTGTTCCACGAAACACGCGAAGCCTTTGAGAATTTCTGCCTCGTAGGCTGGATCCATCGTACGGTATTCCGATTTCCAATCGGCCAAGACGCCGAGGCGTTTAAATTGCCCGCGTTGTTTTTCAATGTAAGCCGCCGAAAACTCCGCACACGCCTTACGCACGCCCAAGGCATCCAATGATTGTTTTTTGGCCTGCAATTCCTTCATCACCTTGTGCTCGATTGGCAAACCGTGACAATCCCAGCCTGGCACATACGGCGTCCTAAATCCGCGCATGGATTTATAACGCAAAATCGAATCCTTCAAAAGTTTGTTCAACGCGGTGCCAATGTGCACATCGCCATTCGTGAATGGAGGTCCGTCGTGCAGCACAAACGCGGGCTTACCCTTGGCACGTTTTTGGATCTGCTCATAAAGGCCTAAGCGGTCCCAATGTGCCATCCGCTGCGGCTCACGCTCAGCCAAACCAGCCCGCATCGGGAAATCAGTTACGGGCAAATTAAGGGTGTCCTTGAGCTCTTCGGCCATAGTTGAAAGTCAGATAAAAGGGGTTATTCAAAAGTGGCAAGAAACTGCCAAGGGCGGGCAGGCTGAACGGCAATCCCGCCTAGGCAAGGGCGGAGATGTTATTTTTGTACAAAATTCGCCTAGACTCAGGCAAAATCAGCGAAGGTTGACAGGCACGGTCAATCCATTCACCAATGTGACCTCCATGGACAACGTGAAGCCAAATTTAGTCACCAAACAGGGTGCTATCATTGACCTTATCCTGACCGCAATCTTCTACGTCTGGATTGTCACCATTTTGAAAAAACACGTGCCCTGGCAGGAAGCCAGCGAGACCGCCATCTGGCTCGGTGCCGCCTATTGTGGCGCCTGCTTAGCCGGCGTACTTTGGATGGCCCTCTCCCTCTTCCGTGTCACCCTTGCCGATCAGGTGCTGCAAAAAGCGGAAGCGTCTAAGTACAACCGCTAATTCCGTTTTATATCGGTAATAAAAAAGCCAACCACTCGGTTGGCTTTTTTATTGGGCAGGGACTTTTAACAAGGCCCCATCGACCTCTCGGCGTAAGGCCTCGGCAGCTTCTCGCTCTTTTAAAAAATCACCCCAGAGCGCGTTAAGCTCTTCGGGTTTTGCACCGGGGAAATTTTCGAGCCAACGGCCGAACGCTCGCCACGCATTATGGTATACGGGATTTTGGCGCAAAATTTCGCGACGGAGTGCCGCCAGACGAGCTTCCATGGCCGACTTAATTCCGGGTGCATCGCGCTGGGCCACGGCCTGCGGGCCCGTCAAAACTACATCACCCTCTCCGAGATCAAAAACGAAACGGGCCATGTCATCGAGCGACTCCGCTGATTCATGCATACCCAAACTCACCGGGTTTCGCGTCAGTAATAAATTCGTGCGTGCCAACTGCCAGACACCCTCGTTAAGCACCTTTGGCTTCGGTAAATGTTGAGTGATATCGCCACCCTGTGCCACCGCAATCAAGGCCTTCACCTGCTCTGTCGATGGACCTAGCTCCGTGCGCATCGCGCGCCAAAATAAAAATGTTTCTCCCTCTGTCGCACGACCTGCTAAAATATTTTCTAAAGTGTTTGGAGTATTTAATCGGCCCTCGCGATACCAGAGGTCGACCAAAGAAGCCCGCAACATCGCCTGCGTTTCAGCCATCAGCGTCACCGACACCCATCGCGGTGCAACATCCGCCGGCTTGCCTCCCGAAATCGCCACCCGCGTCAACCAAGCTCGAGCCGCCGCTTCCGCTGCCAGCTTAGAAGGATCCATACCTTTGCCCAACTGCACTTGCACAAAAGCTTCGCCGCCAAAATTTCGCGCTGTAACCTGAGCGACGTCCGACGCATCAAGAATTTCAATACGCGCCTTCGGAGGCGGCAACGCCGGCATAAATAAAATCTGTCGAAGGTAGCGATCTAACCCATCGCAATGCGCCGCGACAAAGCCGACCTCCGAGAGGTCATGGCCCAAGACCAAACCCAAGGCAGAATCATTCGAGTACACCCTGGGCAACTCGGGTAAGACCTCTTCCGCCGGACTCAACGTGGCCAAGAAAACCGATAGGGCCAGCAACCTAAACATGCTTAAGCACCCGTGAAATGGCTCTCATCTACTTCAACCGGCTCGCCGCCCGACAAGTGCAAGGGCTCGCCCATTGGTGCTTGGTCATTCTTCCAAATCTCGACTGTGACTGGCGCATCTGGCTCCGGCGAAATCCACTGCCAGCGACCAATACCCAAGAAATTCATCGGTACTCCTTTGTCCTGACTTAACCCCGGGCCGATGCCGCGGACGTAAGGTTTATTTCCAATGCCAATCATCAAATTAATTGTGAGAGAAGTACCCGAGGCACTGGATGCAGATGATGTCGCAACTTCAGCAGGTGCTTCAACTTCTTCAACCACTTCTTCTTCCTCTACTTCTTCAATCGCCTCTGCGGCGTCTTCCTCTGCCACTTCTTCTGGAGCGACAACTTCTTCGACCGCATCGTCACTCGGTGCAGCTGAATGCCCAGTCGTGTGCAGGGCCTCAACCTCCGACTGTAATTTTTCCAAAGCACTGTTGGCCTTCTCCAGTCCTTTGGCGGCTTTCTTGGCCTCATCGCGGGCCTTCTTAACATCGTCGAGCGACTCTTCCGTGTCAGAGACCAAACCGCGTACCGTGCCCGCCAGGCCTTCCAGTTGTTCACTCAATGCATCGAGGTCCTCTTTATTAATCGACTGACCCGCATCGGCGGCAACCGACTCTATCGCTATAATTTTCGCCTCAAGCGCAGCCTGCGACGCTTTCACCGAGTTTAATTCAGATGAAGCTTTTTGCGCCAAAGCCTCGTTCGCCGTCCGTAAATTTTTTTCCAATTCATTCACGCGTGCGACCAATACCTCGGTGCCATTACGGAAATCAGCGCGGGTGGAATCAATTTCTTCTTTCACCGCCGCACGTAAACGAGCCAATTCAGCCAAACGCTTCTTAGTCTCGCCGCCTTCTAAAATCACCGGAACCACTACAATTAAGGACGCACCTAAAATTCCCAAAATCGCCAGGAACGCCTCGAGTCCGTCGTGTGGATTTAAACCAAGCAACAGCACTGCGATTACCGCGATAAAATCAGCGGCGACTAAAAACCATTTTTCTTTAAGAATTTTTTCGATTTCGCGATTCATAGGTGGGGTAGATAAATAGTCTTTAACGAGGTCTTTCGACAAAGCCAACCTTACGATTAACCTTGGAGAGGGTCTTGAAGGCGCCGGCCTGTGCCTGTTCGGCGCCGGCCTTAAAAACCTTATTTAAAGCGTCCCGGTCTTTAATTAATTCTTCGTAGCGTACGCGCACCGGGTCGAGCGTTTCAACCACGGCATCGGCGACGGCCTTCTTAAAATCGCCGTAACCCTTGCCTGCGAATTCAGACTGCAATGCGTCGATCGATCGACCCGTACAGGCCGACATAATTGTGAGGAGGTTGGTCACCCCTGGCTTGTCATCCCCGGCGCGCACTTCAGCACTCGAGTCGGTGACCGACGACATAATTTTCTTACGAATTTCTTCCGGGCGATCGGTGATGTAAACCGTGGACATTTGATTGGGGTCGGACTTCGACATCTTCGCAGTCGGGTCCTGCAATGACATAATGCGCGATCCGACCTTGGAAATAAAGGGCTCCGGCACTTTAAAGGTATCTGAATAACGGTGATTAAATTTTTCAGCCAAATCACGCGCGAGCTCAAGGTGTTGCTTTTGATCATCACCTACGGGTACCAACTCCGCATTGTATAATAAAATATCAGCGGCCATGAGCACCGGGTAATACAACAAGCCCGCATCGATGGATTCTTGCTTACGGGCTTTATCTTTAAACTGCGTCATCCGCTCCAATCGACCCAAGGGACAAATACAGCCGAGAATCCAAGCCAACTCCGTATGCCCCAACACGTGCGATTGGGCGAAGAGGTGACTGCGCGCAGGGTCTAAACCGCAGGCCATGTACTGCGCTAAACAGGAGTATGTATTATCCCTCAGTTCGGCAGGTACCTGTTGGACGGTGATGGCGTGCTGATCGACGATGCCAAAGAAACAGTCGTAATCCTGCTGCATCCGACCCCAGTTTAAAACCGCACCTAAATAATTACCTAGGTGAAGACGCCCAGTCGGCTGGGCACAGGTTAGAACCACAGGCTTGCTGGGCTTTTTTTCAGGTATTTCGCTCATTCCTCTCCGCCAGAGTGGCGAGGGTCCGGCAAATCATCAAGCGGATTGGGAGACGGGTGACGCTTGATAATACTGGCCGACCTCACTATATCCGAGGGCCTACCTTTACCTTCACACCCAACCACTGTCACGCCCATGAATCCTAGCACCCCCCTTGTTACCGACATTAAAGATGTTCTCGTTAATTCCATCGGACTGCTGGCCCTAGCCCTGGCAATCGGCTGGGTAATTAAGAAGTTCCTCGGCTGGCTGGCTCAACGAATGAGCCAAAGCCCCATCGCCCAAGCGGTGGTGACGGCCATTGGCAAATCAGTCCAATTCCTGCTGCCGGCCTACACCCTCTCCCTGCTGCTCGACCATAATATGCAGCACTTTCCTGAAAGTAAGCATACGATTGTCGTCACAGCCTACACCTTCCTCCTCTCCATCGCTCACACGGCGGCGGTGTTCCAATTAATTGCCGTCCCGATCGCCTGGGCGCACAAGCTCGCGGATGAAACCGAAAATAAATTGGACGACGTCTTAGTGCCCATGGTTGGTACCGTCGCCAAGGTAACCGTGGTTCTAGTGGGTGCTGTTAAAGCTGTCTCCATTATCGATCCCGAAATCGCGAAGTCCGTCCTCGCACTCTTGGCCACCGGCGCCGTGGCTGTCGGCTTTGCGGCTCAAGACACCATTAAGAATATCTTCGGTGCGGTGATGTTAATCATCGATCAACCCTTCACGCTGGGCGACGTCGTGAACATCGGCTCACACGAAGGAAAAATTGAAGCCCTCGGACTGCGCTCTACCACCATCGTCTTGCTCGACGGGCAGCGAGTGGCGATTCCCAATGGCGACCTCGCCGGTCGTGCCATTACCAATGTCACCCGCCGCGAATTCATTCGGGCTCAAGACCTCGTGCACCTGGAAATGAATACGCCCGCCGAGAAAATTGAAGAAGCCCTAAAAATTATCCGCGAACTCGTCACCAATCACGAAGGCCACGACCACCGCCACCCGCCCGCCGTGCACGTACTCGAGTTCGGAGAATGGGCCGTCAATATTCGCTTCATGTATTGGTACCGCCCTGCCAATAGCTCCAAGCAACTCGAGTTTAATCAAAAGCTTATGCTGCAAATTATGGATCGACTACAGAAAGCGAACATTCGCTTGGCCTCACAAGGCACGCCGCAAAATCGTTAATTTATTTTCATGGCACTCATCGAAGCAAAAAATCTCCAAAAATCCTACGGCCCCATTCACGCCGTACGCGGAGTGTCGTTCAGCGTTAATCGCGGTGAAGTGATTGGCTTCCTCGGGCCCAACGGCGCTGGAAAGTCCACCACCATGAAATTACTCACAGGTCACCTGCAGCCCGATTCTGGCTCGGCCAGTATTGCCGATTTTGATGTCGTACAAAATCCCATCGAAGCGAAAAGCCAACTCGGTTACTCGCCCGAAGGCGCGCCCGCTTACGGTGAAATGACCGTCCGAGAATTTCTTTCCTTCGTGGCCCAACTCCGCGGCTTAAAAAATTCCGCCACCCGCGTCGATGAAACCCTCACCCTTTGTCGCCTCACGGAAGTCGCCAGCCAAATTATCGACACCCTATCTAAAGGCTACCGCATGCGCTTGGGCTTCGCTCAAGCCGTCATCCACGATCCTTCGGTACTTATTCTCGACGAGCCCACTGACGGACTCGACCCTAATCAAAAATTTGAGGTGCGCCGCATCCTTAAAGAAATGGCCGCACGCAAAGCCGTCATCGTCTCGACCCATATCCTCGAAGAAATCGAAGAGCTCTGCACGCGTATCATAATCATCGCGCGCGGTGAAGTTCGCTGCGACGAACCCAAAGAAGTTTTCCTGCAACGCGGACAAGATTTGAATAAAGTCTTTCGCGAACTCACCGCCTAATTTCCATGTCACCTTCAACTCAAGCCAAACCGCGCGCCCTGACTGCCATCTGGGCCGTCTTACGTCGCGAATTCTCCGGCTACTTCCGCACGCCGCTCGCTTACGTTTTTCTCGCCGTCTTTAATGCCTTTGCCATCTCCCTCGCATTTTTCGTCGGCAACCTCTACGAGGCGAACGTCGCCAACCTGGATCGTTTCTTTCTCTACCACCCATGGCTCTGGGCCTTTCTCGCTCCCGCTGCTGGTGCGCGCCTCTGGGCCGAGGAAAGAAAACAAGGTACCATCGAATTAATTCTCACTTGGCCCATCACCGTTTGGCAAACTGCCCTCGGTAAATTTCTGGCGGCCTGGCTATTCCTCGCCTGCGCCCTCGCCATTACAACGCCCATCGCGTTCACAGTTGGGTTCTTGGGTTCACCTGATGTGGGTGTAATGGTTTCAGGCTACGTGGGCTCACTCCTCTGTGCGGGTGCTTGCCTCGGCGTTGCCGCTATCGCGTCCGCCATTACCCGCAGCCAAGTTATTGCCTTTGTGACAGGCTTCCTTGCTTGCTTCGCCCTCGTTATGATGGGCTACGGAATTTTTGATGAGTTTCTGGCGGGCGCCTTTTCTCCCCGTGTCGTTGAAGAAGTTCGCCGCCTGGGACTGTGGCGCAACCTCGAGCCCTTCACGTTAGGCGTCCTCGATTTCCGTCCCATCGTTTACTTCCTATCCGTGGCTTTCGCCGGACTGGGAATAAGCACCATCATCATTGAACGCCGATAATTTACGCCCATGTCACGCGCTCAAGCCTTCCTCGCCGCCCTCGCGATTCTAGCGACCGCCTTCTTCGTTAATTTAATTGTGGGAGCGTATAATACCCGCGTCGACCTCACCGAAGATCGCACCTTCACACTTTCCAATGGCTCCGTACGCATCATCAAGAAATTAGATGAGCCCGTCACCCTCGAGCTTTTCGTCAGTCGCTCCGACGTTAAACTTCGCCCCTACCTCGAAAGTTACTCGCGTCGCATTGAAACTTTGCTTCGTGAATATGCTGCCGCCAGCGATGGTAAATTAAAGCTCATCATCACCGACCCAAAACCCGACACCAAAGACGAGCAACGGGCACAGCGCTTCGCACTCAATCCGATGAACACGCCCAGCGGTGCGGCTTATTTCGGACTTACCGCTCAACAGGCCGATACGGTTAAGTCGATTGGCTTCTTTGATCCCGCTCGCGAAAAATTCCTCGAGTATGATCTTTCCAAGCTCATCACTGCCGCCGCACGACTCGAGAAGCCAAAGCTCGTCATCATCAATACACTCGCGATTAACAATAGTCTACCTCAAGGCGGCCAACAACAACAGGCCGGGCCTGCCGATGTACTACTCTCCGAATTAGGACAAACCTTCGAAGTCATCACACTCAGCAATCAAGCACCTGAGTTGCCCGCTGGCACGGTCGTGGTTGCCCTCATTCACCCGCACCACCTATCCGATAAACTGGCGTACGCCGTCGATCAATTCCTGCTCAATGGAGGTTCCGTCTTTGCCGCCGTCGACCCGCTCTCGCGCTTTCAGAAATTCCAGCAAGGCAACACACCCTTCTCACTCGCACCTATGGCAATGGGCGCCTCCAGCGACCCTGCACTCTTGCAAGCCTGGGGTATCAACGTTGAACTAAACTCCCTCTCGGGCGACAGCCAGCGCTCAGTGCCCATTCGCAGTCAGCGCGGCGAACCAATGCTCTACCCTCCCGCTTTCTCAGTTGGACCCGAAGACATTTCCAAAGACTCCGCACTCACGGCAAACTTCAAAGAGATTTCATTTATGGAAGCGGGAGAAATCACCTTGGTTGCTGGTGCTGATAAACGCTTACAAACCGAAAAGCTTGTGACGCTAAGTGGCCCCAACGTTGGCACCATCGATACTTCTTTGGCCAACGCTGTGTCATTCGATAAAGCCGCTGAAACATTTAAGAATGACGGCCGAACGCGTTTAATCGGTGCCTCATTCACTGGCACATTCCCCACCGCCTTCCCCCAAGGTGCGCCCGCCGAAAAAGCAAATGCGGAAAACAAATCTGCTACCCCGACGGATAAAAATCTAAAGCCTCACCTTAGCAACTCGGCCAAACCTGGGCGACTGATTGTCTTTGCCGACTCCGATTTCTTGCTCGACCCCTTCACAGTTCGCCAACGCCAAGCCAATGGACAAATCGTAGCCGAAGAAATTAACGATAATCTGAAATTGGTTTTGAATATCATGGAAACCCTCGGCGGCGCCGACGAACTCGTGGCCATTCGTTCCAAGGGGACTTCACTGCGCCCCTTCAAGGTAGTCGATCAAATGCAACGTAGCGCCCAAAAACGCTACCAGGCTCAATTGGATAAAATCGAGAAGAGCCTTGAAGAAACTCAAACAAAGCTGACCGAAATTTCACAACGCTCAGGTGCCGACCTTTCCAAGGGCCTAGTCATCACACCCGAAATGCAAAAAGAAATCGAACGCTTCCAAAAACGCGCCGAGGGGTTAGCCGAAGAACGTCGAGTCACTCGTCGCGGACTCAGTGAAGACGTGAACTCGCTTGGACGCCGCCTACAAATTCTCAATTTACTGATTGGTCCTGCCATTGCTGGCCTATTCGGACTACTCTACGCCCTCTACCGTCGTCGCAAATCCGCTTAATCACCATGCGCCTTCGCACCCTCCTCATTAGCACCCTGGCCCTTGGCCTCGTCGCCCTGGTGGCACTGAACATTAAAAGTCAGCGAGAGAATGTCGCTGTGACTAAAACTTCCTTGGTTCCGGGCGAGATCCTGAATGCCCCCGTACGCCTCACCCTCAAAGCTCATGATAAACTGGCCACCATCGAAAAATCTTCGACCGGTGAATGGGAAGTAAAAGAAAAATATCACCTTCCCGCGGACCTCGAATCACGCCTTGGCCCGCTCGTCCAGTCTCTGCAAAACGCCGAAAACCTCGGCGTACTGACCCAGAACCCTAAGCGCATCGAGAAACTCGAATTATCCAATGCCGTTCTTACCATCGACGGACAAAATGGAAAATCCATCACCCTAAACATTGGCAAAGAAACCGATGACGGCCTTGGTAACGCTATCCAAATCGGCGGCGAAGCTTTTGTGCTGCGCACTAATTTTAATGGCTACATCGAAGCCGAGCCCTCCGCCTGGGTGAACAGCACCGCCTTCACAACCAAAGCCGAAGAAATTAAATCGCTCACCTTAAAATTTAAGGACGGCGAAGAACGCTTTGCCCGTACCGAAAAAACTAAGCCATTCGCCGGCAAAGAAGGCCCATTGCTGGAGGGGCTAGCCAAGACCTTGTCCGTCTTACGATTCTCTGAAGCGGTTGATCTTAATGACGCCGATGCGGTGGCTGCTCAGAAGAATATTTCTAGTCACGTTGAAATCAAAGTCGAACTCTACGACGGCGCCATTCTCACGACCCGCTGGGCTCAAACGGTCGGCTCGGAAAAAAATCCGGCCAAATTATTTTTGCGCGTCAGTCACTCCGACCCAGCCAATCGTATTAATCTATTAGGCACTAAGGCCGAATTCAGCTGTGCCCCATGGCTGGCCGAACAAATACCGACCAGCCTGGCCGACTTCAATC
>Ga0214919_10001905_pt1 | contig 33473 bp, 22 predicted proteins | sample LL1503_MetaG_FD_177994 | JGI IMG/M metagenome (GOLD analysis project Ga0214919, IMG submission 177994) | Freshwater microbial communities from Lake Lanier, Atlanta, Georgia, United States - LL-1503 | ecosystem: Environmental > Aquatic > Freshwater > Lake | place: USA: Georgia | collected... | reverse complement strand
TTGCTTTTAGATCTAGTGCCATGATATATTTCCTCTTCCTCTTCCTATTTCAAATAGTTTACAACACAAATCTACACCGTGCAGAATATATGCTGTGCCCTTAGTTGACTTTATGACCTTACTTAGTAAGGCCGTGAATGTTCACAAAATGTATGTATTAATATTCAAGAATGATTACTTTCAGCGAGCTGAACTCTGCCTTCTTTTTCCTCTCGAATGAGCGCCAGGCCCTTCGAGGGCTCCTTCATCATCTTCAAGAGGTCCTGTAAATCCTGCAATATTACCTGCAACACTAATTTCATCCACTTCATCCGAATCCTCGTCCTTATCCTCTGATTTATTTTTTAAGACTTCATCTGGTGATATTAATTGACTTCCTGAAACAGCAGGATTTCCGTCAAGTTCAGCTGCAATAGCCTCAGCAATGAATTTTCTCAATAAAATGCTCATACAGATAAGTATGCAATCAAGTAAAAAGCTTCTTCTCTTGTTTCGTTGAGATCAAATCTGCCATGTGGACAGCATCAACCAAAAGAGGCTCTTTCATCTTATATGGAGCATTTTCATCAGCATACTGACCGTCATTTAGTCTGATGCAGAGCCATTCCGTTTGTGTAAGCTTCAATCCAAAATGTTGACATAGCCAAACACCGCGGTCGGGTACAGTCATGTACTGAATCTCTTTATTGTGCTTATACATTTCACCTAGCTTGTCACGATGCCAATCTGAATCTTGTGGAACATAAAGATCAGTCTCATGATCGCCAACTTTTCCAAGATCATGCAAAAGAGCACCAATGATCAGTGAATCTTTTGGAACATCCCATGAAAATGCCTTGACAAGACGCATTGTATTTCCTAAAACTCTTAGAGAATGATCGACAAGACCACCAGGAAAAGCGCAATGAAAATCTTTTCGAGATGATGCAGGACACAATGCAAGCCTCTCACCAAGACTATCTACAAGATCAAGTGCTGCAGGAGCTCTGTCTTCTAACTTCTCAAAGAAAACTCGATATTTGTCAAAGTTCTCGGCAATTTGTTCAGGTGTGATGGACATAATAGTATCATAATACTAAAAGAAAATATGTTCAACAAAATGCTAAAAGACCTAGGTTTTTAGGTCTTTGTGATGCTATGGCGTGGTTACTTCAATAATCACGAAGCAGTCGTCGAAGTCTTCTCATCGACTCGGCGGTTGGAAGTTGCTGCTTCGGATTCTTGCGAGCACGCCACTCTTTCTTTTTTCTTGCTGCGTTTTGTGCCGGTGTGCGGAGGTCGCCGAAGGGATCGTCCCCGTCTGGACCGATGTCGCCGTCAGCGTCGTCGGCAGCCTTTTGTCGGTCCTCGTCAGAGAGTTTTCTTCTCGCCTTATTTTGCGCAATTTGATCTGGAGTAAGCTTCTGGCTAGGAGCGAAGGGGTCGGACTCTCCTTCTTCGTCTTCCGTCTCTTCCTTGTGTTTCGCGCTGCCCTTCGCTGCGGCTTGCTTGAGCGCGGCGGGGTCTTTAATTTTGTATTTTTGGGCGAGCCCGCTGCCGATTTCTCCTTCGACGTCTTTAAGGATGTTATTCCATTCTTTAGGATCATCCCAATCTGTAGCTTCAAGACCATAAGGGTTATTTTTAGATATTAATTGTGATAAAGCCCAATTCGTATCAGCTTGTGCTTTCTTCGACGTAAGAAATGTTGTAATTTCGGCGGCGTTATCGTAGAGCGTGCCTTCTGTGATCCTAAGAACCTCTTCTTTGATAATTTGACGAAGATGTGATAATCTAATTCTCATTTATAAAAATCCTTGTGTGCAGCGATTAAATATGTGCATCAGATGATTTGATCATACTTCAGCGGAAATTTGTGTTCATAGGTGGGAATCGAAACAGATGTGCAACCTTGGACATCTGCGATCCTGTCACCTCTAACGTCCAAGATGATTGCATCATGAAGAACAAAGAGAGGTCTGATGCCGTCAGGTCCTAGGCTCTGCAAGATGGTGTCAAAACCAAGCAGCGCTATGTCGACGCCAGATGACTGTGAATATGTATTGACAAGCAGGTTGTCTTGTGTCTCTTCAAGCCGCAGCGGGCGTTCAAATCTGTTCTTAATAAATCCGTTCTCTTTTAATTCTGCTTTGAGTCTGCTCTTTAGATCCAAAATGCCAAAATGTGACCGAACAACTGAGATGAACTTATCAAGAACGTCTCCTGGAACTTGAAGACGTATAGCAAGAGCACCACGAGAGATTCCGTATAATTCGCTGATCACGGCAGTCTTTACAGTGTCGCGTTCAACTTTTCCGTCAAATAAGTCTCTTGCCATTTCTGCATACATGTCTTCAGAGTCTGAACTTTTCCCCGCTTCGCTCAGAACAATGCGTGCTTCAAGTGCTCGGAAATCCAATGTGCAGATAATTCCATCAGTGAAAGCAGACTTAATCATATTCTTGTTTGACTTCTTCAGCGTCAAAATTTGCGGTCCAGAAGGCGTCGTCATGCGTCCAGTGCGAGTTCCAAAACGATCATATTCAGCGCCGCGAGCATAACCAGTTCGACCCGGTTTAAAAGACTCAATTGCCTGCTGATTTTGTGACTGATCTGAAGAGAGCTCTTGCCATCGAACCAGATCTATCTTCGCAGGTTTCAATGCCGCCAACACACGAGAACCTGCAGTCCATGCAGCATCGTAGTAGGCAACAGGTAAATTTGGAAATATAGATGAAGTATCCTGCACAATATTTTTGAAGTATTCTTGAAAGGCCTCTGCAGGAAGAATGTGCTGCCATTGCAATGCTTCATGTGACCCGGTGACGAGGCAGTTCATCGCCGTGATATATTTTTTAGGAACCTGTGCAGGGGCATGTCCAATGAGCGCAAAGAGCGTGTCAAGACAACGTGCGACAGGTGAATCTTTTGGCGTCCCTGTCATGTGCCATGTATCACGAGGAACAGAGTCTGACCACCGAAATCCGTCATCAGATATGAAATGTCTTTTTGTGCCTAATACAGAAGAATCGATGCAAAATCGCGACATGCAATGTCATTGTAATATGAAGATAACATGCTTTACACTTTAACGAAAAGAAAGGATATCGGCTTTTGTGCAGCAAGTTATTTAGGCGGCGTCGCGGCCGCGGTAGCCGCAGGAGGCTTAGGGTTTGGTGCTAATCCTAACTTTTTAGTAATATTATCAGGGTCGCCAATTTCTTCAAGTTTTTGTGCAACAGCCTCTGAAAATACTTGAGCACCAGAGAACCGTGAATATCCGTCTGTAAAAATAAATGTCCAGTTCGTGTCAAATTTTCCAGGTGTTATCATGTGCTGAATTTGAGTGCAATTATACATGTTATCTAGTGTCGTGCCCGTTTGAAAGTCAATAAAATATTGTTGATATAATTGAGCTATTGGACAGCCCTTCGATGTCATTGTGAGCGATCCTTGTATTGCTCTCATAGGCAAACCATTAGGATTTTCCAAACCATTTTCAGTTATTGAAGCTCCACCTTGCTTGTTATTTTTGTTCAAGTTTACTATATTTGATGCAGCAGCCAAATTATTTGTCTTTGAATTGAAGCTTGTAGTGGTGATCATTGATCCGTTCGTGCCAATAACAATATTTGGAGCCGTGCGTGCAATAGCATTTCTTACGGATTTTCTATCTTTACCTATAATGAGAGCCGTTCCAGCGGGTCTATCAAGCACGTCTAACTGAGAATAATTATCTCCATAATCTATCTTCATTTTTGCGATGATGGCTTCCGGTGTTGGGCCTGCGGCGCCAACGATGGTTTCTAGTCCACTTTTGACTTTTTCGTATTCAGCTTTTAATTTACCTTCATTTATAGAACCAAATTCAAAGCTGCTTTTTCCGCTAAAAGCTTCAGTTAAAAGCTTGTAAGGATTCAATGTTTTGTCAAAAATATGAATGCGTTTAATAATTTTGGCGCCGTCAGAAATCTGGTCTTTTCCTCTTTTATTCTGTGAAGCAACATAAGAGGTTTTTTGACTCTTTCTAAGTCTTTCAAATAGATCAAAAGTGTCATCATTCGCTTTTCCGACTTCAATATAAAATTCAATTTCAGGCTGAACAAAGTCTCCGTATTTGCCAGCCCATTTCATTAAAGAATTCATGCCATCAGTCTTTAGCTTTGCTTCATTTTTCTCTGATTTAGGGTCAAAAGACTCATATGCGTTGTGCATGCCATAACCTAGTGCCCTTTTATCTGAAAATTGAGTAGAAATAATTGTTTTTAAATATTCTTCTACCGTCATGCTGCCACCGCTTGAAAGACCACCTTCTTTTAAATAAGCGTTCAAAGCATATTTAAAGGTATCTAGCCTTACTGGAAATTCAGCTATGCTGGCGCCTCGAATGGGTCCGCAATTTTCATTTAATCCATAAAAAAGTACTTGAATTTCATCACAAGTTTTTTCTGCAATTATTGATGGTATAACGGTACTTAAGAACAGCTTTCCAAATGATATGAATTTATCTGTTGATACATTTTCATTTTTTTCTCTATAAGAAGGATCTTCAGCATTGAGTATTTTCTTAATTGCTGCAGAGGTGTTACCTAAAAATGGATCTTTTCCATTTTTAAAATTAGAAAATTGATTTTGCAGGTCGGTTTCAAGTGTTTGCTGCAATTTTGAAGTACCGTTTTCTGTAAATTTAGTGCTTTTAGTTAGATCTTCAAGTTTCTTCTGAAGTTCCTTCGCGGAGCCCGTTTCTTTTTTGTTTTTGCCTAAAGAATCAATTAGAGAATTAATTAAGGTTGCTGTATTATCTTTTTGTGCATCAAAGAAATTTCCTTGAGCACCGACGTTTAATAGCACTGTAGCTCTAAGCTCTTCATTTAGACCCTTTCCTTCGGGAAAAAGCTCTTCTTTAAGTTTGGCTATTTCTTCTGAAAGACTTTTTAGTCTTATAAACTCTTGCTTAAAGGTATCACCGCCGAGAGTAATTGACGCCTCTCCTGCCGCAATAGATCCTTTGCTAATAAGCTCGATGCTTAAAGATACTTGCCCAAGAACATCAAATGCAAATTGGCTGTTATATACTTGCCAACAATCCGTATTGATCATATTTTCATTTATAAATTTTGAATAAGCGTCATCCTCGTTGTTTTCGCGGCGAGGAGCAAGCCAGCCATATGTTGTCCATAAAACTGCCTGTCTATAGCCCACAGGTCCTCTAAGAAATTCTGAAATTTCAACCAAGCGTGACTTGTCGTGAATTTTTATCTTTAGTTGTGCTGTTTTCTTTGCAAAAGCTCCTGCTCCTGCATTTCTTATTGTCACTTGAAAACTTTCAATAGACATAAAGGGCACAAAAGGCTTCACAGGCACTAGTCTTTGACTGTTTCCTGTGCCAAGAGTATCCATGTTTGATAAAGTTTGCGGCATTAAAAACATTTCCATGCCTGAATAAGAAATATTCTTCTTGGTTCCATCTGCATCATTCACGTTATGCTTCAATGTAACCTGATTTAGTGCTCTATCGGCATCAGTTATTGCAATATTTTTATCATCTGCATTAATGGAACCTGCAAGAAATCTAAGAATAGACGGAGTCGACAAAGTAGTTCCCATTTTGGAAAGCTCTTTTATCTCTGCAGGAACTGTAGGACCGCCTCTAATAAGCTCAAATTCAAGTTCAAAATAAGGTATAAGACTTGATGCAACGTGAGGTGGAATGTAATTTAAAAAAAATTCAACTTCCCGTGTGCCTCTTTTACCTGGCGTGACGTAAGGGTTGTTTCCAATGACTACAGTGGTCAATATAGGAGCATCACTGCCTAATGTCGCATGAATATCTGAAAGTTTTATATTTGTATCGGCTGGGTTCTTGGCAGATGTATCTGCCCAATAACACGGCGCCGGTGGCTTGGGCGGCGTTGCGGGTGGAGTGGGAGAAGATACAGTTTTTTTATCATTTCCTAATTCAACAAAAGTCTCGTTTCCAATAATGTGAACATGTATTGGTTCTGATATTTTTGCGGCTTCAATGTCTTTTTTAATTGCTGAAAAAGGCTTAAAGACACCTTTAGGACCAAGGCAACTTTTCATAACAAGATCTAAGTTGGCTTGTTCTGCCGAAACACTTGTTCCGCCACCAAGAGCACTAACTGCTGTACTAAGACTTGTCGGATCTAGAAATCCATATAGCTTGTAAAAGTCATTTAAAAAGTTGTCTTCAGCCATTATACAATTCTTTCTACTTCTCTTAGATCGACTATGTTAATAATTGTCCCAGGTGGTATTTGAAGCCCCCAGCCTATTCCGCTCGCCGCGGCAAGGACCCACCAATATTTTGAATCTCCGTAAATTGACCCTGCAAGCGAATCAAGCCTATCATTTCCTGTTGCAATAATTCTTGAACTAATTAAAATGTTTCCATTTTTAATCATTTGTCGTAAAAAATATATTGATTTTGCAGATTCGAGCTGTCCGCCTATATTGTAATCATTTTTATATCTGCTAAAAGCCATTATTTTTATCCTTGCCTGCGGACAGGAGCTAAATATCCGACAGGATATATTGGCGCTCTATTTGAGCCCAAGTGATCAAGCCCAGGAGTGATGTCGTGAATTGGTGAAAATGCAATTGTGACCTTGCATATCTTAGGAGCTCTAAGCCCTGTTGGTGCTGATGTTCCTAATCCTGCCCATGTAACCTTGTCGAACCAATCAAAAGACATTGTATCGATAAAACCACCAAGACCTCTGCCGCCTGACGATCTAAAAGATTTGGCAATTATATTTCCTTTACCTTTTTCTGACCCATCATACATAAACTTATTTAAATTACCGAAATAATTGCCTTCGTCCGAAGAATATTTTTCGCGGGCTTGAACTTCTTTTGTTATTCTTTCTCTTGTTTTTTCTGTTGGTGTCAAATTTTTTGCATCTAAACCTACATAGCTATTTAGTAATTTCTTTTTAGGATCTTCCAATTTGGCCGCGAGGTCGGCATCTATTTCATTCATTAAATACTGAGTCAGACGCGGAGCGTCTTTCGCGAATGTAAATTTAACATTTATGCCTATATCGTCTAAGTTTATAGGCTGCGCGGCGGGACCCCAGACTGTCGATACATTTGATATAAATTCATAACCTTCTTTTGTCTTTGCTGCTTCTATTGCTTCCGCAACATCTTTTTCAAATTCTTTATGATTAAATTTTATGCTGCCAGTAGCAGAGCTGTCGAGTTTTGACTCGTCTATAGTATTGCCAGGATAAGTTGCTCCGAAGAGTCTTGCCAAGTTAAATTTTGAATAATTGCTCTGAATAAGGTCACCAATTCTTATGCGTGTCATAGGTGCCGCACCTATTTGCTGACTAAATGGCATAGAAAGTTTATATTTTCCGTCATCTGAAAAAACTTCTTTTCCTTCGGTAAACTGTGGATATACAAGAGTTACAAGCTTGTTGATTTTTGACCACATTATTTGAAAGTCATCTTGACTTGTTGCAGCAATATAAAATGAAAAACCAATTTTTCTTGCCGTATTCTTGTAAGTCTTGATTTGTTCAACTCTTCCGAAAGCATCTACTGCATCATAAGCAGCAGTATAAGCGTCAGTTAGAGATGCTAAAAATGCATGAAAACTCACAAATTCATTTGTGCGCACATCATGAAAATAAAAGGGCATATACTCAGCGTCTAATTTGGTTTCAAAAGCTTCTCGAAATTCTGTTGAAATTCTTGAAGAACCTGGAGCCGCCGATGTTGCAGTAATTCCTTCAGTAAAGAACTCAGCATCTCTGTTTTTGCCTGGTCGAGGAAGCACATTTGGGAGCCCGTCGAGAACTTGGGAGGCAATAGCTGCAGTATATCCTGCTGGATATATGAACAAATCTGGGGCTCGGCGCGTTGCCCATGCCAAAGTTAAGCTGTCTTTTAATCTGTTATTTCTCTGTACAGACAATTTATCATTAATTACAGCAGTATCCATTTTTGAGATCTTTTTGCCGAACCCGCCTGTTGCAGTGGCATCAGCATTATTGTCAATTATACCTGTTAAAACTTGATCACCAAGTTGAGAGAAGATGTTAAGCGCTCTCATAAACTTTGAATCACGAAGAACTTCAATTAGGCCAAGTGTCTTCTTGAACCCACCTGTCACTGTAGTGCCCTTAAATCCCTTAAGAGCATCACTTATGGACAAGAAAGATCTACTTACCGATCTTGCCATAATTGAATCGTAACCAGGGTTTTGTGCACCTGCGCCGAGAGCTGAAAGTGCAGTTGATCCGCGAGGTCCGCCTATAGTAAAACTATCTGTAGTAGCTGCAACTTCACCGTAATCAATTCCAAAGAAAGTAAATGCTCCTGCAATTGCACATGTCTGTAATTCATTTCTTGTTGGCTGAATTCCGATAAGCTGCCAAACATTAAAATCATGTGATGCAATTGCTTTGCTTATTCCAGCAATAGAACCCATGTCATTTGAAGAACCTCGCCCTAAATAAGAGCCTATTGTTCTTCTACCAATTTTATCGACACCTAGGCGAGGCGCACTTACACCAAAACCAAGACCCTCGTCAGTGCCCGCGATTCGGTCTTTCATTGCTTGAGCTAGTCCAGTGCCAACAGCTGGTTGAAATAAATTGAAAAGCCCAAATACAGCAACCATAATAATTGAAAGTGCAAGTATTAAGGCAATTGCAAGCACCTGCATTCCAAAATTGCTGATGCCTGAAAATTGATCAAAAACATTATTAAGCGAACCATATGAAAGTGCAGCAGGATTAATGAGGACGATGTCTGCGTCTGCTCCCTCTAAGCCGCTGCCAAGAAGCTCTGTAAGAACATTTCCTGCCTCGAGGCGCGATCTTTCTATTCGCTCTATGCCTGTCTGATTAATACCCGGTAATATGGCTCCTAATTCAGATAAATCGCCTGTTGGATTTGCCGTGTCAAATAATTCAAGACCTGACCGAAGAGAAAGAGCGGGACCGAGCTGAGCAAGCTTTCCAAACGTTACATTTCTTGGTTCTGTCTCAGCAAGGCTTCTACCTAGAGGATATTTTTGAGCAAACTGTTGAGCAGAAAAAGTGCTATTTGTGTCTGCGATTGAGAATTTTTCATATGAATTGTCAATATTAAATCTGCTATTTAACAAGGCTGTGCTGTATTTTGCAACAGGGTGCCGCGAGAGATCATCTTTTATAAAATTTTCTTGAATGCTACTTAAGAGATTGTTGCCATTTTTTTCATTTCCACTAGGATCCAGTTTTGTTCCTTTTCCTTTAAGGAAATTATTGACACTGCTGTATTTGTCAGAAACAGTGCTTAAAGTGCTGCGCGGGAGGGCTTTTGCAGTATCAGCAAACTTTGCTGCATTTTGAGTTGGAATAATTTGTGAAGGTTTGCCGTCAGGAGTGCTTAGCGTAAATGTATCTGTTTCGCCTGCGGGCTGAGAAACGGGATAATAATTTTTCTTTGTATCAGCTTCCAAATGATCGACAGTGTCTTTCAGTGAAAGATTATTCTCTGCATCAGGATGAAGAATATTTTTTGAAGTGCCTCCATCTGCTGAAAAAGTTGTCGGGTGCGATAGCTCACGAATCATATCTGCATGAACAAGCCCGCCGTCGCCGATGACAACATTTGGTTGTGACTTAATGTTATGCTTTAGCAGCTCTTCATTGTATGTCTTAAGCGGTGCTGTAAGCTCTATGACGCCTGATGCTGAAGAAGAAGCTGCAGTCGAAAGCAACTTATTTCCATCAGGGTCGGTGCCGCTTGCTAAGCCTCTCTTAATCTTAAAAGGATCGGTTGGAGCAGCGCCCGCTGCAATCAAATCAGCAGTATAAGAAGTCTTTAAAGCGTCAGTAAAATGTGACTTATTCGCTGGATTTGCTTGGGCATGGGTGGCGGAAACAGGAAATCCTTTTCCGTCGACTAATTTTACAAGCGGGTCACCTGCTTTTGCTCCGTCTACACTATAAACATTTTTCTTTGTATCAGCTTCCAAATGATCAATAGAATCTTTCAGAAAAAGATGATGAGCAGCGTCAGGGTGAAGAATATTTTTTGAAGTGCCTCCATCGTCTGAAAAAGTCGTCGTATGTAATATTGGGCGAATATTTGCTGCAGAAATATTACCGCCATCTCCGACGATAACATTTGTAAGATTTACATTAAGCGGATTATTAAGGTTAGGTTTTAATATTTCTGTAGTATATGTTTTTATTTGTGGGTTAAGGGAGCGTGTGGCATCTACTGCAGTTGGAAGCAGCTTATTTCCATCAGGGGCGTCGATGCTTGCTAAGCCTCTCTTAATCTTAAAAGAATCGGCGGCACCGCTGCCTATCGACTGCGCCAAGGCTTCCGTATAAGAAGACTGCAAATTTCCAGCAAAATGTGACTTATTCGCTGGATTTGCCTGACCTGTGGTGGCTGAAACAGGAAATCCTTTTTCAACTAAATTTATGAGCAGCGGGTCGCCAACTTTTGCTCCGTCGACAGGATAAACATTTTTCTTTGTATCAGCTTCCAAATGATCGATAGTGTCTTTTAGAGAAAGCTTATGAGCATCATCAGGATGAAGAATATTTTTTGAAGTGCCTCCATCGGCTGAAAGAGTCGTCGTGTGCGTTAGAGGGCGAATCTTATCTGAATGAACAAGTCCGCCGTCGCCTATAACGACATTTGGCTTTGATTCAATGTTATGTTTTAGCAGCTCTGCATTATATGTTTTAAGCGGAGATGTAAGTTCTATGACACCTAATGCAGAAAACGCTGCAGTTGAAAGAAGTGTATTGCCATCTGGGTCGCCGCCAGGTGCTAAACCTCTTTTAATCTTAAGCGGGTCAATTGGAGCAGCACTTGCTGCAATTAAATCTGCGGTATAAGAAGACTGCAGAGAGTCAGTAAAATGAGACTTATTCGCTGGATTTGCCTGGCTGTCTGTTGCAGACAAAGGAAAACCTTTTCCATCGACTAATTTTGTGAGCGGGACGTCAACAACATGACTATCTACATGATAAACGTTTTTTAATGTTAGCGTGCTAAGATAATTTGCGAGCGTGCTTACTGTGCTCTTTGAAATATCAGAGCTGCCTTGTTCACCCTGCGCTTTTATGTCGCCGGCGGACCACGGCACAGCAGGTGAAGGTTGAGAATCCTGAACGACACCGACGTCATACGTGGTGAGGTCCGGAAGGTCGCCTGTAGGAAATCCTCCTGTGCCTGTGTCGATTTTATTAGCCATGTTTATTGTCCAACTGAACCACTGTTAGCATTAACTATGGTGCCTGTCTCTTCGAACAACCGTTTCTTAAATCCCTCTGGATCTTTTTGCAATTCGGTTTGCGTCTGAGTTATTGAGTCTTGAAAAGATAAAAAGAATCTCTCTGTTATTGCCTTTATAGCAGCTTTTTCTTTTTCATCTTTGACAAGATCAATTATTTTTTTGAATTCTGGGTTGTCGAGCAAGGTTTTTAGAAAATCGTTGTTCATGTTTTTTTTATTATATCACTTGCCGCCGACATATTTAGCATATTCACCTAAATTACCGCTTCTATTCAATAAAGATGGATGGTCGCCGTTAGGCAACGCGCGGGACCCGCGATTGTCGGTCGTTGCACTTAAAGCAGTGGGCGTGTTTTCAATTAATAGGTTAATTCTATCTCTTATGATGCCCTTTGAGCTATGAATTATTGCATCTTCAACATCATCTGTTCTCATTGTAACGGCAAGATTAATTATTACATTTACATCTTTTCCTTGAACTGAATATATTCCACTGCCGCCAAGCCCTAATTTCGTTCCTAATTTTTCAAGATCGGCTTTTACGTCTATTTTGCCTAAACTATTAAGCGCGGTGTCAAGAGCCTGTATATTTTTTACCATTTCTTGAATAACAATAAGTGATTTTGACATTCCAGTATTGACAGTTTCCATTGTCTTTAAACCTGCTGTGCCGCTCTCGCCGAAGACGTCGTTCAGAGTTTTCGTTATACCACTAAAGGCTGGTCCTAACTTTGTAAATTGCGCAGGTAGTTTGTTTAGATTGTCAATAGTGGCTGACATCCCAGTCGCCCCTACGCCTTTCTCGTTGGCGTCGACCCCTGCCTGCGGACCGCTTGTTATTGTGTCATTGAGGGTTTTAATTCCTTCGAATAAAGTTTTTACCTTGCCAAGCACTTCCTTAAAATCTTTTACATTATTAAGATCGCTTTTTAGGTTATTAATAGCGTTTACTATACGAAGCATGCTTGTTGATGGAAAGTCATCATTGGTGCCTGCAAGCATTTCCATCAAATGAATTGCTGGCCATACATAATGATTCGCAATAAAGCCAGGTAAAGATCCACCCCATTCACCGCCTGTATTTCCAACACCAGAAAAAACATTAGAAATACTCGTTACTATTCCTGTAATTCCTGTGAAAACCTCGACGAGTTTTTTCCCAGTAGCTGTTGGATCACTTTTTATCATGCCTGAAATTATACTTAGCGAAGTGAATATTGGTGCTATGGAATATGCTCCGCCCCACTCTGTGCCAGCGAATGCATTAAGCATATGAATTATGGGATTAATCGTAGTATCCAGCCATGTTTTAAGCTGACTGTCTTCTGGTATTGCTACTGGTGTTTTTATAATAGCGCCGCCTGCTGAAGACACGACTTTTATGATTTCTGATAATGAACTAAAAACTAAACCTACTGTTTTTATCTTAGAGTCAAGTCCGTCGGGCACTGTTTTTGCAACAGAAATTAAAGAACCAACTAATCCGGGAAGTGAATCCTTTATTTTGTCCATTATGACGCCGACATCAGGAACCGCCCCTGTAACATTTATCGCAGCAGCAAAAGTTCCACCTGTTATTGAAATTCCGCTTGGTCCTTTTGCTGCTTCTGAAACTGATTTTACAAGACCAAATGCGGCAGTCAGAAGAGTTGCAATATTAGGCAAATATTTAAGCTTTGATTCATCAACTGTTGCTAGCATGCTAGAGACAGGTCCTAATATGCCACCTATTATCAGGGGTAAACTAGTTGATAAAGCATCAAATACTGTTTTAATGTAAGCTCCGAGTGCATTTATTCCTTCGACGTCGGCGCTGGAGCCTTTGTTTACTTGATTGACTGTCTCGGCGCCAACTCCTTTTGCGTCACCTGATTTATAACTAGAGCTGCTAAAATCAGTTGATTTTTGCAATTTATCAAGATTAGGCATTATTGCTGCAATCATAGAAGATATAGCACCAAGAATTGTTGCAAGCTCGGCGCCAATTCCTTTCATTTTTTCTCCGTCAGGAAGCTTCGATAATGCACCTGTTATTGAAGATACTAGTGTTCCGACTGACTCAGTAGAACCTTTAATAAATTCATTCATAGACTTTATTAATCTGTCAATTTTTCCTGCCCTTTCTTTGTCTTCAGGGGGAATTTTTTCAGCAGATTCCATTAATCTAGACATTGGTGATGTTAAAGCACCTAGCAAACCTGATATTCCTTGAAGTACAGTCCCAAAAGCTTTTGTTGACTCCAGGTTTTCGGGTTTTAGATCTACCATTGATTTTAAAATCAAGCTTACTAGACCAGTAATTCCTGCAGGTGGTGTTGCAGTGCCTATTAAGCTTGTGAAAAAAGTAGTAAATGCTGCTAAGTTTTTTGTCAAGTCTTTGTCGCTTGGAACTGGCATTTTTGTAATTGCATCAATCATCGGTATAAATGTAGAGAACATATCTTTTATTGAACCAACCAATGACGAGAACATGTCTGCTTTTATTTTTAATTCTGAAGGGTCTCCTTTGATATCATTTAGGCGACTAATAAGACCTGTGCCGGGATCGAATGCGGTCTTGATAATTTTAGCAATTACCTCATCCATTTTTTCTAATCCTTTTTCTATTCCCGACTGATTAATTCCCATGAGCTTCGCGCCCCAAGAATTTATTCCTCCGGCGGCGAGCAAAAGTGCTGCAGCTCCTCCGTAAAGCGTTAAAACTCCTAAGATTGAGGCTAAAAATGATTGTGCTGTACCATCTTCAAATTTTAAAGGATTACCTTTTGCAAGTTGAAGTAGTTTAGTTGCAGCATGAATAAAGCCTGTAGCCATGTTGCCTTTTTCACCCATTAAAAATAGCTCTATTTGATCCATTGCGCCGCCGATTTTTGAACCGCCCCAGTTCGCAAATGACGACAAAATCGACATAGAGTCACCAAGTTTGTCAAATTCGATCATTAACTTAATGACTTCTTTATAAAGCATTATCATCCCAAACATAATACCGCCTGAAGCAAATAATCCTGCAACTTTTGTATAGTCAGTACCAGTCACTTTTCCGTCTTTATCAACAGTCTGTATTAGTCCCGATAACCCTGATGAGCTCTTAGCAGAACCAATCATTGCATCAATTACTTGTGTTGCGACACCTAGACCGATCGATATGTCGCTTTTTATTCTTCCTCCAAAGTGTGAAGTGTTCCATTCACTACTGCCAGCTTTAGCCAGGTCTTCCATAAATCCTAAAACAGACTTATAAAGCATTATCATGCTTGTCATAATACCACCTGAAGCAAATAATCCTGCAACTTTTTTATAGTCAGTACCAGTCACATTTCCGTCTTTATCAACAGCCTGTATTAGTGATGATAATCCTCCTGTGGAATTAGCAGAACCAATCATTTCTTTAATTACATTTGTTATGACATCTAGACCGATCGCGATGTCGCCTTTAACAAACCAAGAAGAATGCCATTCTGCTGACCCTGCTTCGGCGAGCAGCTTCATCATACCAAGCACTTCTTTGTACAGAAGAACCATACCACCTAGTATTGCACCAATTCCAAGAGACTCCCAACCAACAAGAGGTCTAAGCTTGGCTGCAAGAATAAGAGCAGTATCTGCCAATGATGTTACAATTTTAATAACAAGAGGAAGCGCATCCTCAATAAGACTTTTTATGACGGCGCCGGCGACGAACAGACCTCCGGCGCCGATGACTCCAATTTCTGAAATCTTTGTCATAGCATCAGCCATTTTGTCCATTCCAGACATTAGCAAATAAATTCCGCCAAATATGGCGGCGGCGCCGGCTAAATTTGATGTTGAAAAACCAGAAGTTGCAGCAATAAATTGTGGCAAGAATTTAATTATTATTGCAAGAGCACCAAACATACCTCCTAAAAAGAGAATTACGGATGGCCAGTCAAGACTAGATTTTGATGCCGATTCAAGCTTTTTTAGGTCAGCTTCGTCTGGAACAACTGAAGAAAATACCGTTCCTGAGCCTGAAGAGCTCTTTGCTGCAGCTTGAGCAGCTTTTCCTGAAGTTGCATCTCCCATAAATCCGCCGACAATTCCACCAACTTTATCAGACAATCCCGTACCAAGAGCTGCAGTTACACCTTGAATTATTGCAGGAGCCAAAACAATTGCGACGGCGCCGCCTGCCACTGCCATACCAGTAGGTGTCTGAATAGCAGCTACAATTTTGTCCCAAATAGTAACTCCAAGACGCTTTAATGCGGGCCACAGCGTATCAGCTAGAGAGTCAAATAATTTCTCAAAAGGAGTTAATATTGCTTTACCATTGATGTCAATTTGTGGTATTTTTGGGTTTTTGATCCAATCTGTTATCGTGTCCATCAGACCAGCGAGCTTTTCAATAGCCCAGACGCCTACTTGTGTAAGTATGTCTACAAGAATTCCTCCAAATTTCTTGAGCCCGTCAAAGATTTTATTTGCGCCTGGTTTTCCTGCATTAAAGAAGTCAAAAAAAACTTTATTAATGTTTTCCATAAAGTCTTCAAATTTACCAGATCCATTGGCACCAAATACATCAAACGCTTTAAGCACACCGTCGAACATCTTTTTAAAATTTGCAGGATTAAACAATTCTTTTAAACCGTCTATCATGTCTTTGACGCCCGGGAAAGACTCGATAAACATGGCGCCTAGTTTTCTTCCCATTAGATAGGCGTCCATCAAAATTGTTCTTAAATTCTGCAACAATTCCATAAAAGGTCTTGACCACATAATTGCATCTGTAAAACCTTCAACTATGCGGTCAAATATTCCTGATGTTTTGCTTCCAGCAATAACCAGCTTTTCAATTGAACCTGACAACTTCTCCATAGCTTCTTGTTGCGTCAACTCCTTTTTTGCATTTTTATCTCCTTGCTTACCAAATTTATCATATTGATCTCCGCGAGCTTTATTCGCAAGCATCAGCTCTACTTCTTGTGCCCCCATTGCTGAATTTTGAATAAGCATTTGCTTATCTTGAAAATTCAATTTAGTCATATCTTTGCCAGTTGAAGCCATTGCCTTTCGCAACATTTCAAACTTTTTTGCAGGATTCTGCTCTGCCATAAGTTTTTCTGCATCTATATTTGTGCCAAAATGTTCATTAAGATTGGCAACTGATTCTGCTGCAGCATCAAATGTCGAGAACTTATCCATTAGCCCGGCGAGCTTTGTAAGCTCTGTGCCCATTGATCGAGCATAAGCAGCTGCGGCGCCAAGCTCTTTTGGAACCATTTGAGAAAAGTGAGCAATGTCAGCCTGTGCTTTGCCCATATCTCTTGTTATTGCTTTGCCAGACAGACCAAAAGCTTTTTCCATTCCAAGAGCTTGCTTTGCAAAATCGAGCTGAACATCTTCAAGTTTCTGTCCTGTCATTTTTGCTTTTATGGCAAAACCAGACATCTCTTCATTTGAAGTTCCAAGAGCCTTTTGATAGCCCATAATATGACCGCCGGCGGCATCAAATTCTTTTGATATATTTTCAAACAGCGGACCCATTGCCGTTGCAAGCTCATTTACGGACTTCATTCGCTGAGCAACGTTACCGAATACTTGAAAGGTGTTAAGCCCCGTATCAGAAAAACCTTTCATATTATTGGCTGTAGAAATAACTGCCTTAGCGGTTGTTCCTTCTAAATTTCCCCACTGTTTTCTAATATCCTCTAATGCCTGAGCATATTCAGTGCTTTGATTTTTTGTCGCAAGATCGAACAGCCCGCGCATCACTTTAATTGGAAAAGTCAATATCGCGGCGCCGACGTCAAAAAGACCGCCAATAACTCCACCGAAAAAGCTTCCAATTGCCTTTGTTAGGGCAAAAAGATTTCTAAATCCCTGGGCAAGTCCTTCAAGAAATCCATGAGCAATAACGCCGGCTTTAGCGAGCGGTCCTTGAACTATTTTTGCCAATTCTCCCATGGACGAAGTAAGTCCTTGAGTCGACTTTTTATTCTTGTCCATCTCTGTGGACACTTTTTCCCAGCTCTTAGAATTGAAACACTTCTCTGATGTTGCACAAATCTCGTTCAATTTTAAAGATACGTCTGACATCATATCTCTAAGCTGAGTAGCAATTTTTAATTGTTCATTAGCGTCGTTTGCCATTATGATGCATATTTCCCGTTATAACTTTAACACAAAACAAGATCTATATAAGAAATCTAAAAATTAGTCTTAAATGGAAAAAGCAAACTTACAATTAATAAATTTGCTTTTTCTTTGTTTGCTGCATTCATCTTCTTGTTCACTTCAGTAAATACCGAAGGATCAAAAAAGTTGACAACTTTTATGTAAATCGACGCAATCGAGACGGAGTTTGATCTCTTGCATTTCCTTGCATTGCTCTAACATCAGGCGAATTCTGGTGCAGAGCACGAGACTGAGTAGATCCCGAGTCATGGGTTCTGTTAAGTTCTTTTCCGATTCTTTCTATGAACCAGCGTTTATACGCTACAGGCATATTTTGAATTTCAGTCCAAAGAAATCCGCCATAATATGTCAACAAGAACGCTGGTTCTAGAATAAGCTGCTCTCTATCTTCCGGATGAAGGCCAAAGAAACGTGACGCCGAGCGGCATGGATACCTCTTCAGTATGCCCGCAAGCATTGCAAGTTGTATCTTGTCTCATTTCAATACCAGGTTCATTGTCCTTAATGTAATCTCTAAGGGCAAGTGAGTCTCGAGCTGGCATCGCCTTGATGAAATTTGAAATTTTTACTCTATCTTCAATTCCATTAATTGAAAGAATTGAATAGAGAAGATTTGTTGTAACATTAGTCTCGGTGCCAAGTGCAAGCTTCTTTTGCTTCTCACCCATAACCATAATCTCTTCTTCATCACGACCAGTCATAAACTTAAAACGAACAGTTTTCTTGCTATAAGGAAGAAGAAATTCAAAGACATTAGTTCCTGGAACAACAGGCTCAATTTCTAGCCGCTTAATTGGTAGAGCGCCAAGATTAAAAGAGTGTGGTGATTTTACTGCACATTCGGGACAATCCATTTCAACTGCATATTCTGCACCATAACCGGTAATTCTAATAGAAATCATAAGTGCATTTCTATCACCACTAAGAAGATCAAGCGGATTAATTGACTTGTCAGTAAGACAGGACCTAATAAGCTCAGTTACTACGGTTCCTTTCTTAAGAAGAGCCCTTGATGTAAGAATATCTTCTTCTCTTGCTGTCATTGCTTTAATTTCAACTAATTCTAGCCCATGAAGAGAAGAGCCTGGTGGATAAACCTTACCTGCTGAAGGAAGCGGAACAACCTCTTGAGGAACATCCAGACCAAAATCGGCTTTAACTCTTTCAGTTGCAGTAGATCTTGGCATCCTCGGGTCGACTCCTGGGGGTAGCTGTTGTTGTGCAAAAATTGCATTTTTTTGGTCGCGCTCTTCTGACATATGTTGGAATCTCCTTGCATTATAGTAAAGTTAATGCATTCATTGTAAATAAATGAAGACAAAGAACGGAGCCTAAAATTGTTTTTGTCGCATCACACGTCAAGACAAAACATAGAATTAGAACATCCCCAAATCTGAACGACGCCTCCTTCTTCTGCAACATCTACTTGTGACATTCCTCTGATACGATCAGCCCTATAATTGAATCTATTAAATCTATGCTTATAGTCGGTCCACCAGAATCTTGGTGCTGTATCACGCATTATAAGTCTCCATCCTGCGAAAACATAACCGTTGCCAGATCCCACCCTTGAATCCACATAAGTCATAAGTCTAGCAACACCGCTTGTTTTAGCATAATTTTTGGCGGCCTTCGTGAGCTTACCCAGCCATCCTCTCACTGAATGACCGGCTAAAGTGCAACATCTGCCTGCCTCAAGCTGCCCTGAATACTTTTTATGAAATGGGCGTCGCAAAGATAATGCTGCTAATATCTGCCCTGAAACTTTACACTTTAATCCAAATGCAACTGCAGACTTAACATGACCTTCAAGATGATTCGCTTCAAAGAAATTTCTAGCTTCAATATGACTTATTTCGGCGACTTCTAATTTTCTAGCATCCCATTTTTCTAATGGCAGCTTAAGTCGATGTCTTAGCATTCCCTCTACAATGTTCCTCTTGTCTCGCCATTCATCTTCGTAGATAGACAAAAGATTAATTCCTGCTGCAGAACACATCTCATGTTTGTTCTGATGATATAGCTTGTCTTTCAAGTTTGATTCAGAATGCCAATACAGCCCGTTGTATTCTATACCTAAATTTGCAGAAGGAACCCATATGTCAAGCTCCTTAGGCGAAAGAACTGTTCGATCAGACAAAATAGCATCTGGAACGAGAGATTTGACGAATTCATAAATTTGAAGCTGCCCCTTCGACTCTTTAGGATGACATGAAAAGCAGACAGGAGTTTCTTCAAGCATTGCAAGGCTTTTTTCTTGAATTTCTTCACATTTGTTACATTTAAATGTAAGCCTCTCTATTCTTCGCTTCTTATATGAATCAATGCAGGAGATAAGAGTAAAATTTGAATATTTTTCTAATCTCTCGGCAAGTTTTTTTTGTTTAATCCTGTTTCCCATTTCAGGATTATTCTTGTATTTTTGAGAGATTTTATCTGATATTAGTTTAATCCTGTCGTCTTCAAATTTTGTTCTTCCTTTGTTCCATGGTTTAAGGAGCCCATCAGCATACATTTGCAACTTTGTTTCAGAGCACTTCTTTGCGGCAGAGGATGCTTTCTCTTCATTTCCTACCCGCCAGTCAATAATCTTTCCAGATGAATAACCCTCGGCGAGGGACCTTGAAATACTTTCAGATTGCAGCTTAACTCTTTCATCAGTTTTCTTGGTCAATCCTGCATTCCAGACTTTATAGTCTCCTGCGGCATATCCGATGCGGCGCTTTTGAGCAAACTCTTTTTGTTTGTCTGCATTCAGATAAATGCTATCTACTTTAGCATTATGCCCTCTAACATACTTCGAAATGAAACCGACTTTCCAAGATGCAAACTTAATCTTCTCATGGCAGTCAACAGAACACTGACATGTTGGCCAATTTCCATTGCAGAACATGTCAACATATAGCTGAGATGTATCTGAAACTCCGTGGGCTTCTGTCAAGTGATCGATAAATCGTGCTTCTTGACCAAAAGAATCAGAACATTTTGGGCAGCAAATACGTTTGTAGGCCATGATACATGATTATATCATTGGCCCACAAGTTGTATAAATCAGTATGCAGTCTTATAGCTTAAAATTGCAGCACGCAATTATCAAATCTGAGAGTCATCGTGATTTCCATTGGGCCACCGTCTTCATATGTAACTTCACCAAAGTTTGCTTCAGTGATAAAGGCACCTTTTATATCCCAAAGTTCTACAACTGTCCCAACTGGATCTAACATCTTTAGCTGTATGTCACGCTTATAGAAGTCAGCATAGCCAGAGCGGCCTGATACTGATTCAAAGTGTGTACGAACCCATTCCATGACCTGTTGTGCGCCTGACGGAGCAATTGGATCGTGAAGGGTGACGGCAATTGTACCAAAAGTAGTCTTGCCAGCAAGATAGCGTCTGCTATTAATGAATGGAACTTCTACTTCTTCTGTAGCGATTGTTGGACGTGCAGTGGTCTTTATGATGTAAGCGTCTATGCCTTCAATCATCAGAATCCACCGGTTTTTACGTTTTGGTTCGAACTTGGCTGGGACCATTGAAGTGACGTCGAGTGTTTCAGCTGCCATTTAAAATCTCCTTGTGTAGGTTGCACATTTAAGTATATTGAAATAATTTTTTTAAATATAATATTTTATGATTTAAATATTTTATAGTTGCAGGCAAGGAGCTAGTTAGGATGGGAGCGCATAAAGGAAGAAAATTAGACTATCAAAGATGTCCTCTGTGTGATGCTTTTAAATCGAAGCGCATTACTTCCTTGGCGAAACATTTTGAAGAAGAGCACAAGAAGTCTGCACAGGAAGTATGGAATGACTTAAATGGTGGGGCGATAAAATGCAAATGTGGTTGTGGACTTAATACGAAATGGAACGGGTGGGGAAAAGGTTATTCTGAAATGATTGCCGGGCATAATGGCAAAATATACGTCGTATGCACTCCAGAAGATGCTGCAAAGATTGCTGCAAAAAGGTCAGCGGCTCTTATGGGAAAAGAAGGCTGGTCAAAAGATTTGACAAAAGAGAACGACTCAAGAGTTGCTGAAAGAGCTCAAAAAACATCTAGAGGCAGAAGAAAAGCAATCAATGAAGGAAAGATTAAAATCTGGAATTCTGGTTTGACAAGGCATTCGGATGAAAGAGTTGCCGAGGCTGCCAATAATTTAAAAGAAAAATTTGCAAATGGTGATCTTGTTCCATGGGCTAAAGGTCTGACAAAAGAAACAGATGGACGTATTGAGAGGATGTCGCACAAAGTATCTTTGTCTCTCCAGAGAAAAGAGCTTCGAGATCGTCTTGATTCGATGAAGAGACTTAATGTCGATGAAGTAAAGAGTAGAATTGAATCTTCAGGTGATTTTGAGGTAATAGATGGGCTTCAAAACTATACGAATAGATCGTCAAAAGTTATTGTTGTCAAATGCAAGACTTGCAATGAAGTCATTAGCGGTTCAGTTAATAGTCTATGGAGAGGCAAATGTTTTCATTGCTCCCCCGGAGGATCAAGAGCACAAGAAGATATAGCCAGGTGGATTGAATCAATAGGTGTAAAGATCATAAGAAATGATAGAAGAACAATCACCGGAAATGAACTAGACATCTTTTGTCCTCAGCGAAGAGTTGCAATAGAATATAATGGACTATATTGGCATTCACATATTAACAAGTCAAGCGCATACCACAACAACAAGTCAAAGCTTGCACGTCAGCTTGGAATTAATCTTCTCCATATCTTTGAAGACGAATGGAGAGACAGACAAGATGTAGTCAAATCAATTATCTTGGATGCGCTGGGATTAAATATAGTCTCTTCAGTCGCTCGATTTGAAGAATTATCAAAAGAATCTGCACGCAATTTTTTTGCCAAGAACCACATAGATTCAGGATCACATAATTCAATTGTATCTTTTGGAGCAATTAATGAATTAAATGAGATTGTTGCAGCAGTTAATTTGAAAAAGATAACACATTTGTCAAAATCTGATTATGTTGAAATTTCAAGATTTTGTGCATCAACAGTGGCAGTCTTGTCATTACAAGATAAGAAGACATTATTGACTAGAGCATGTCAGTGGGCAAAGAGCAATAATTTTAATCATGTTCAATATACGACAGATGCAAGACTAAATTATCTTGACTCTAATTTGTTCTTAGAATTAGGTTTTATTCAAAAGAAAATAACACCAATTGTATGGTGGTGGACTGATATGACAAATCGATTTAATCGCTTTAAATACAAAGCTGACTCAGAACGAGGTCTAACAGAAGCCCAAGTTGCCGAGTCAGCTGGTGTTGTCAAGATATGGGGATGCGAGAACTCAGTTTTTGTTTTAAATCTCTAGAAGAGGCAGATTTAATTGTAGCTATTATCTGCGCGGCGTGCGAGCCTCGCCGAGGCTCGCATAATATTTTGGATCACCGCCGCCGCCCGTTGGATATTTTTCGGAAGTTGTTGTCGCGGCGGTGGTGGTTGATGTCCTGGGTTTTCTTGCTTCTTCGGCGCGCTTGTCGAGCAGTTCTTGAATGTCAGCCCTTTTTTTACCGGTCGCTTTTTCGAGTTCGGCGCGAAGAACTGCGTCGAAATCGAATCCTGGTGGCAGGCTGGCGCTCATATTATTTTCAGCGATTCTTCTATTCTTCATCCTCATCAGGACGTCAGATATTTCTTCATTAATTATCTGTTGCAACTGTTGTTTAGTTATTCTCATATTATTCTAATGTCCTTCTGATGTCACTGAACCTGTGTGAGGTTGTTAGCAACGACGAAGTCAAGGCTAACGAACTCTATGCTCTTTGTAGGCTGAACGAATATCTTGCCGCGGATCGTGTTGTTCTCGACGTCATCTTGAGTCGTTGTAGATGAATCGATGATTACCTTGAATCTTTCAAGACCGCTGAGGGCTTGAATTCTCTGTAGACGTGGTGTTACGGCTGAAGAGAATCGTGAGAGAGTTGCCTCACGATTTGGTTCAAAGAGAATTGTCTGAGCAATGTCACGAACTTGACGTCTTATCTCAATGAGTAGACGACGTACATTGACTCGGTCAAGAGCAGATGCTGCAACCTGAAGAGTCTTTTGTCCCCAAACAACTATTCCGCTGTTTGGATTTGTTCCACTTCGAGCAGCTCCTGGGAATGCAACAAGTGGATTAATTGAATTGTCATACAGTGTATCCATGTCACGTTGTGAGAGCCTAACCCTTGGTTCAAGTGCAACATCGGGAAGAGCACCGCGAGTGAAACCAGCAGGAGCAAACCATGGGTGGCCAACTGAATCATTTAGAGCAAGAGCTCCAAGAACGAGAACAGAGGGAGGTACTTGAAGATTGACTCCATTTGGATCATGATATAGAACGTCTGGGAAGTAAGCGGCGGCGAATGAAGAGTCAACTGAGCGATCCTTGAAAGTATTTATTGTGTTGACAACTGAAGGAAGCTGAGTATCTGTTTCAACTTGTTCTCCGGCTTCATCGACTTGTTCAATATCCATTACGTACATTGCATCGAACCTGTCATGAACTGCAAGAATTGCTGCATCAGTAACAAGCGGCTCTCTTATTCCAGGAATTGCCAAGAGCTTAATGTCAAGATTAACAACATTTCTCATGATGTCAAGTGCTTTCAAGTAAGAACGAACGTTTGGTCCGTTCTGTTGTCCGCGCCCAGCAGCTGCATCCATGTCAGCATGAACAGCAGCATTATTAATTTCACTAGAGTCCATATCAAAGACATTGACTCCGTCGAATCCTCCTTGTGTTAGAAGGGTGAACTTTCCATACTGTTTGTTCGTTGCTAGATCTTCGACTTTGAATGCACGAAGCTTGTTCTCGTCTCCAAGACCGTCTGAAGCAATCTGTGCAGAGTTTACAGATCCAACATGACCGTTTCTGACATATACGGCCTTTGCCCACTTATTTGGGCTTGCAAGACCGTCAGAACCTGTAACAACTTGAAGATTCTCAAGAGAGAAGAAATTGTTGCAGAATCTATCAGAGTCTACAATTCCAAGTGCAGCTGTATCAGGCTGTCCATGATTGTCTCCTACCACAAATCTTACATTGTCTTCATCGAAATTTGGAAAGAAAGAAGCAAAAGACTTAAGACTGTCATTTGGTAGAGTTGAAGCATTCTTCGTTGTTAGTGTCCGAGGATGTTCAAATTGAACTCCCCAGTATAGCTTGGATTCAACTTGTTCTTTAACGGTCCATTCATCAGAAGATGTAATCTTGCTTCTAAAAGGAAGTGGAGGAGTTACTGCACTCTTTACTGCATTTGACACTTCAAGTGCCGCATTAAGAGACGCGCCAAATGGTGCCAATGGAGCAGAACCAGATGTAACAAGATGGTCAATACCTCTGAAGCCAAGTGGAAGGGCAGTAGGATCAACAAACCCATTTTCAACATCAGGGTGAACTTCTACGCGAACATAATTTGATCTATTCTCGTAGTTCCCTTCAATAACAAGCTTCTGTTCAGATTCTTCGCGATTGAAGTCATAATATGCATGAACATCTCCAATAACTTTGGCGATATATCTGTCTGAAGAAGGATCAAGATTGACACCGCTAAATGTCTCATTTGCAAGTGGTTTCTTGTCAAGATCTCTGTCTGACCAAGATCTTAGCACGACATTAAAAGAACCATATTTGTTCAATGGATCATTTGAAGGAGTGATATTCTCAATAGAGATCTTGAATCGTGATGATGGTCCTGCACCGTCATCAAGAGTGTGAAGCTTGAAAAGATTTGAAGGCTTTCCACCAAACTTTTGTGAGACAAGCCAAGGAGAGACAGCATGCCCGAAGCGCGTTCTAAAATTTTCATAATTTGGAACAGTTGTGCTACCTGTATCTCTTCCTAGAGATGCAGAAGAAAGGAATGAGAATGGAGATGAATATGAATCACCTTGAACATTGACCAACCCCTTGACTGTCAAACCAGTACCGGTGACAACTGCTAGCGATGGGTGTATATCCCAGTGTGCATACAAATAGTGACCAGCTTCTTGAATCTTGTGTGGGTCAGTATTTAGAGATTTTGCAAAGTAGTTGTTTGATGTAACATCAAAAGAAGCTGTAATAACATTAGGATAAGAAGCAGTTAGGCCCTGGTGACCATTTAGAAAGAGAATAAAGTCTTGTTTTGGAGAACTATTTGAATTATAAATTAATTCACCGAGCTGAGATCCAAAAGTTGAGGCTTCAGTTGCAACCAAGCTTGAACCAGGTGCATTGCTTGAAATGCCAACTAATGAAGAAGAAAGTGTCATAATGACACCACTTGGAGCCATTAGAACGCCTCTTACTACTGGCAATGAGGCAGTTACACTGAATGAAGGTGTATTTGCTCCCTGAAGACCTGCATCACTAAAGATTGTAGAACCAGCAGATTCTGACATGAAGCAACCAAGGAAATATGTTCTTCCTAGGACGCCGCCACTATTAGCATATGGATTCTTCTCAACATGTCCATAATTGTCGGGATTAGGAAGCTTTTGTCCTGCAGTAAAGCCTGCAGAAGTAACTGAACCGTCGACATTTGTTAGTTTTCCATCTCCGACGCCGAGGACTTTGACATATGTTACAGCCTGAGCATTTCGAAGCCATTCAATAACTGCAAGTGGGCCAAACTTCTTACCATCTGTCTGACCAAACTTGCTATACCAGTCTGAAATATTACCAACTGTTACAGGAACAAATGCTGGTCCTTTCAATGAAGTTCCGACAATACCTGCAGGTATACCGACTGGCTGACGAGCCACCGGTCCTGAAATATCAATCTCTCTTGTTGTTACGCCTGCACTTCCAAATTTCAACTGTGCCATTATTTGCTCCCGATACTAGCTAACTATATCGATATTGTAAATTTCAAAAGAATAGGATGTCAATTTGTTAGACTAAAGTCAAACGAACTGAACTCCACTGTTTGTTACGATGAAGTCAATTGCAATGAATTCAACGACTCGTGTTGGTACGACAACGATTCTTCCATTTAGTCGGTTGAGATCGGAATCTTCTTGTGTATTATTGGACTCGTTCATAATAACTTGAAAGGCTTCAATGCCTGCTTGAACCTGAACAAGACTAAGCTGGAAAGATGCATCAGCAACAAACTTGTTGCGTACAGCCGCAGTATTCTGTTCAAAAACTAGCTTTTGAGCAAGAGCTGAAATTGTTCTCTTGATTTCAAGCATAAGGCGTCTAACGTTAACTCTATCAAGCGCAGATTTGCTTATCTGCAGAGTCTTTTGTCCGTAAATTACAAATCCTAAACGTGGGAATGTAGCTATTGGATTAATGCGTGACTCATAGAGTCTATCTCTGTCACCAACATTAAGTCGAACCCCGACATTGCTGACAAAGTCAAGAGCCGCTCTATTGAAACCTGCTGGTGCAAACCAAGGATAAGCGACGCGATCATTGAAAGCAAGAGCTCCAAGGGCTGCAACCGATGCAGGTACTTTTACTTTTCTTCGATTAGTTGCATCATCAATAAAGACATCTGGGAAATATGTTGAAACATAGTTGTTGTCTATTGTCCGATTATCTAGTGCATTGGCAGTCAATGTAATATTAGGCTTTTCAGAAGAATCATCATAAAGTCTATTGCCATTGTCGTCATATGCAGGTATATCCATGACATGAAGAGAAAGTCCATAATTTCTGACCCTTGTCATTGTCATGTCATTGATATATGGTTCACGAATGCCAGGTAGCGCAAGTATATTGTTATTTGCAGCAACTGGGTTCGTCATAATGTCAACGGCTGTAAGATATGAAGCGACGCCGTTATTGTTTACATCTGTACCTGATGGATTTGTTGCATTAAAACCAGGCGGAACAAATGTGCTTGAAGCGCCACCACCAAAGTCAAAAGACACAGACTTGTCATTAAGACGACGGGCATTTCTATCAAGATAGTTGACACCATCAAATCCACCGTGCATGAAGTTGGTAAACTTTGAATAAGAAGAAAATCTATTAAATTCTGATGCAGTTCCTGAGGCAAGAAGCGTTGCAAGAGTAATTCTATTTCTGCTTAGATCTGGGTCATTATACGTGTATTTTGTGCTATCTAGCTTCGCATTTCTAATATAGGCTGCTTCTCTCATGTGTGAATTAACAGAGCTTGTTAGGTCGCCAATTGATCCATTGAAGAATGCAACATTGGCAAGAGAAAATTTGTCATTATGAAGTGAATCTACAATTGATCCAGTCATCAAAGCGTCAAGCTGTTCAAGGCCAACGAACTTGCTATATGCTTCAAGAAGACCATTCTTTTCTGTAAGCAAGTTTGCATTTAATAGTGATTTATCAGAAGCGCTTGTATTGGAAGAAGTGCTGCTTCTTTCAAACTTAACGCCCCAGTAAAAAGATACATTGGCTTGTTCTGAAACGCCAGGCTGTCCTGCGAATGCAGAGCCTGTGACTTCTCCGCGTGTTACTTTGAATCTAAACGGAACAGGAGGCATTAAAGAGCCTGTCATCGATGGATTTGAAGTAAGAACACCATGAGTTCTTGAATCACTTGATTTAAGTGGTTGATTGTCACGTAAATTTGGATTTATACCAAGAAGATTAAGGCCTCTGAAGCCAAACGGTAGAGCAGAAGAAGGAACCTGATCCTTTTCGATATCTTCGCTCATGATGACGCGAACATACTTTGAATTATTTGCATACTTTCCAGTAGCAACTATTCTCTTTTCATTTTGGTCAAGAGTGTCAAACTTATAAAAGACTTTTCTATCACCAACTAGTTTTGCAACATAATTTGCCGATGACGGATCTAGTGAACAGTTAGAAAACTGCTCTATAACTGTTGGACTTAGATCTGTATCATTCCAGTCTCTAATCTGTAGATTAAATGTTCCATACTTATATGCATCATTGGTCGATGCCTTAAGGTTGCTAATTGACACCTTGTACTGACTATTTGCATACTCACCATCATCCAATGCTTCAACCTTGAAAAGATTATATTCAGTATTTCCAAAGGGCTGTGAGATGAAAAATGTTGTCTTTGGAGCAGAAAATCTTGTATTATATGAACCAAAAGAGCTGAGAAAAGATGTTCCTGCGGAGCTCATATTTGAAGAACCAGAAAGAACAGCAACTGTATTTGTATCGCCAACATAAGCAACTGCATTGTCTACTGCAAAATCAGCATGAAGATAATGTTGCTCTTGATAGAACTTATCTGGATCGGTATTAAGAATTTTTCCAAAATAATCTTTATCGGATGGATCGAAAGAAGCAGTTAAGACACGGACGCCAGAAATTCCATCGGTCGTTGAAAAGCTTGAACCAAGAGTAGAAGAAATTATGAGCTTAAACTTACCGCCAGAGACTACTCCGTCATCACTAACTGTAACTAAAACAGGATTAAGCGTATTTGCAGAACCCGTAACCATGACTCTTGCGCCGTAAGGAACCATGACGATTCCGCGAACAAGATTTACGCTATCAACATTTGTAATTGAATCATTGTGATTGAACATGTTGATTGAAGTTGCTTCGTGAGGGCCGAACGTATGCTTGGCAGCAAGGAGCTGTACAGCGCCTGTATTGCTTCCATCAAGCTTAAAACCTGCATTTTTTACAGTTCCTTTTGTTGCAGTTTCTTCAAGATCAACTTCAGTTGAATTTGCTCCTGCGCCGAGAACTCTTGTAAAAGTCAAAGCAGAGCGATGCTTTAGAAATTCATTTACTGCATAAGGGCCAAATTGCTTCGTGTCAAGATTTCCAAAAGTCTTGACATATTCATTAAAATTTGCAAAAGTTACTGGTACGAAGGCTGGTCCTTTGTTTGCAGTACCAATAACTCCTGCAGGAACGCCTGTAGGACCGCCTTGGGCGGGTGATGACAAGTCAACTTCTCGTTCATAAAAATTTGGCGACTTAAAGGTCTGCTCTGACATTACATGATCTCCTTGATTCAGACTAACTTTAGATAAGTATTGTCAAAAATCCAAGTATTCATTAATCTGACACAATAATTTCAAGATCGCCAAGAGATAAACCAGAATATGATGTTTCTCCGTTAGAAGAAGTACTTATAACTTTTATTGTCTTGTAACCACGAGGCATAGAGTCAAGCGCAGGATCATTAGCATTTACATCGCTGCTAACTGGGTATGTTTTTTGTAGTCTCCAGCCAGGAGTACGCTGATCTTTTCTAATATTCTTTTGCTGATCTAAAGGTAGGGTCGGATCATCTGATCCTAGTTCATAAATTCCTTGATCTGTAGTTTTAAATTCTGCAGATAAAGTTTCAAACTTTATGTTAGGAGAAGAGACATATCTCTTTACTGGGACTGGATTTCCGGGAGTGGTTGAGGAAAAAAAGTAGGCGGGTACATTGACGTTGAACGTATATTTTAGAAATCTTTCCTGCTGAGACATATCATCAAAATTTGTTTCCATTGCATATGATCCTCCATCTACTGATGCAATGAACCAATATCCTTTTGGTGTTTCAATCTTCCAATTTTGTCCTTGAGGAAGAAAAGAAGTAATGATTCTTTCAAGAATCTGATTAGTATGTTGCATATACTGTGCCCAAATAGTTATCTGATATTTCGCAGTATAGAACTGTGGTGCTGGTACAACAATTGTCTCATACACATTATTTGATAAATTTGGTTTTAAAAGTGCTCCGCGAAGCACGTCCACATCTTTTGATAGATCGCCTATATTGCTATTTGTCACGACCTGCTGCTTGTCTGAACCAACAATAGATTTATTGACTGCGACGTTAGCCTGATTAGGTAAAAGAATTCTATTAATTAGATTTTGGTACTCTCTATCTGATTTATCAAGCCTTCTTCTGATAACAATCTCTCCAACATGTTGGTTGATGCCTCGACCAGCAATGTCAGATGAAGGATCTTGACTAACCTCATTTCTCATGATTGTAATTAGTGGTAGAAGAAGAGAACCATTTCTATCTCTAAGTGGTCGCCCATTCTTAAGCATTGACCATTTTTCTCCTGCTGCAAAGATTACGGGTGTCTTTGACAGTGGAGTTGAATCTGTGCCTCCAAATTGAGGAGCTATTTCCTTGTCAAAAAGATTAAAAAGAGCAACGTCAACATCTTCAAGCCCGCAAGACGGAATAAAAAGATCTGAAGTGCCATAAGCATTTTCATAGCCCGACTGAAGTGGAGCTTGTCCGTAATTTTTTACAGCGCCTGTTTTAAATCTAGTAGGCATTGACAACCTTATTCGTCATAAAAAGAAGATCCTGCATTTGTTAAGTCACCCTTTGGAGAAACTTCTTTTGGTCCTGTAAGTGGCTTGTCAAGAACACCGTTTTCAACAAGGTCTCGTTTGTCTCCAGTTGAATTGCCATTCTGATCTAATTCTTCTCCTCTTTGCTGAACAAATGTATCTTGAACTGCATCAGAATCTGTGCGCGATATATCTGTTGGACCAATTGTAGGTGCATTAAAGAGGCCTTCACGAGCCTTATTACCAACAAGTTTTACGCCATCTTTGTGTTCAGGAAGACCATAAATGTTGCGCATAAATGTACGCTCTGTAATTTCATAAAAAATATCTGAGAATGAAAAGAAATCTCCTATGCTAACATTGATTCCTTTATCTACTAGATCTCTATGCTGTATAAAAACCTCAATTTTATATTGAGCATCTATACCGAATTTATCGATCTTTGTATCTGTTTGAAAATTATTATCAATAAGTGCATCAATTGCAATTGGATTGTCATAAAATTTCTGAAGAGCTTCATTATAGATCTCATGAGATTTTGTTTTTATTTCAGAAATAGGGAAATAATAGATTTTTTGTCCTACAACGTCTTTAATTATTTCTTTTGTAATATCAGAAATAAAGTTTAACTCGCGAGGTGTTATAAAAAGTCGAGACATAATTTATCACCCGATCGTTATAGATTTGCCTAGTGGCATTGGTACATATTTTAGTTGTTTATTAAGGCTTTCTGCTGCAGCAGCATCAGCTTCTAATAGTTTTTGATGAGTCAGATTTGCTAAAAATTCCTTAAGCTGAGTTACAAGTTTATCTTTGTCTTCTCTTCCTTGAGAGACAAGAGCTTCACCGTTAAGTTGCAAATCAGCATTTGGAATTGGAATGTTTTGAAATTTTGACCTAATAAGACCAAGCAGCTCTCTGCTTAGAGCAAGCGTGTACTGTCTAATCCACTGACGTCCAGGTTGATTAATTGTGCTAAATGGAATATTTCCAAGCGGCATATTTTGCGGACCGGAAATTCCATAAATTGAATCATCTTTATATGACGGATTAAGCGGATCATGAGGTGGCATAACCTTACAGAATAATTTTCCTGTCTGAAGGTCAGTAATTGGAATCGGATATATTCTAATATTTCTTCCAAGCACTTCGTAGCTAAAATGTGACCGGCGAACTCGGAATGCGGACTCTAGCATTCCTCTTCGAAGAACATCTTCAAATATAGGAAGAACATAAAAGACAGATGAGTTGACATATGACTCATAGTTGAAATTCGTGGCCAAGAAATTTGTTATATTCGAAGCATTAAGAAGAAATTGTTGTGCCGCGAGAGGCTCCATGTGAAACAATTCAACTACTTTTAGCTTTCCTTTGGACCCAGATGCCAGCGAATCATATACGCCGAGGCCTGTCTTGAAATCCTTGAGGTCCGAATAAAGATTATAGTCTTGCTGCCCAGGAATTAAGTCAAAATATCCTAGTGTCGCGTCGTATGATCCTCCGACGTATGCTTCACCAGAATATGGTTCAGCCATTCTAAGAAGATACTCTAAAGATCTTTTTGCATATTTGTTTGTAAGATCAGATGATCCTGTTGCCATTCCAAGCACATTTGTAAGCTCAGAGACAATTTTGGTCTCATGAACAAGTCTGCTATATTCACAGCAAGATTCTTCAAAACACGCCCAGATCTCTTTTTTTGTCAATTCAACTGAGAGAACATCATCTCCCATTTTTCGCTTGACATATGTCACCATTGAATCTGCTTCGGATTGAAATTGTCCGTCGCTGTCAAAAAATGAAAATGGAGTCGGATTAAGTGTTGTATTGAAAGTAGCCATACGCCGCTCCTGTTACTGGAGATAAGTATGCTTTTCGCGGTGAATTCAATTCATCCGCCGTGAGCTTTTATTGCTCTCTCTTGACGATATGCAGCCTCTTTTGATGAATGTGTTCCTAATCGTCGCCGGCGACCTGTTTTGGGGTTTTTCTTTTTAGTATAAAGACACCAATCATCTCCGCATTTTCTAATAATTTCAGAAATGAGATGACGCAATAAGATCTCATTTAAGAGGATATCTCCGTTGTCTTCTTTTCCGTTGCTTAATCCTTTTCTAGCGTCAAAAGGTTCGCCAGGTGGCTTTCCTGTATTTTGTCGCCCGGCAGTTGGAGATTTATTATGAATTGCATTTACAGATCCTTGTTTAGGATCTCCTTCACGGTCTTCTTTCGCTTGTTCCTCTGCTGTTTTATCAATAGCATTCCAAAAATCTTTATCTTGCATTGCAAGAATAAATAGGAATCACATTCCAGCTATTAGCGCTTGAACTGCTGTCTTAACTCTTTCTTGAATATCTTTTGGAAGAGCAGAAAGCAAAATATAGTTCTCAACTTTTGCAGTTGACTGCGGCATTCCTCCAACCATATAATCGTTGTTCTCCGTTACAACTGCTCTAAGAACAAGTGGCGGCAGCCCGACTCGAGCTGCATAAATTGGCTGAAATAGATCTGCTTTATTGTCTTCCATATTATCCTTTTAGAATCTGCTTTCCTTCAGTAAGAGCATTGTTTACAGCGTCGAGCTGCAGCCTAAGAGTTGAAAGTTCAGATCTTAAAAGATCTAATGATTTGCTTCCATCTCTTTCGGCAAGAACAAGTGCCTCTTCATATACTCTTATTTTTTCACACAATGCTTCTCTTGTTGCTGACATGATTTACCTCTTTTTTATTATAACACAGTGGAGATGTGTGGTACTGCCCCACAGTCCGAAATTTTTCCTTCAAATATCTCGTGCACAAGCTTGGAATGAATTTTTTGACATCATCCTCGTCTATAGAG
>Ga0214919_10001904_pt1 | contig 33495 bp, 32 predicted proteins | sample LL1503_MetaG_FD_177994 | JGI IMG/M metagenome (GOLD analysis project Ga0214919, IMG submission 177994) | Freshwater microbial communities from Lake Lanier, Atlanta, Georgia, United States - LL-1503 | ecosystem: Environmental > Aquatic > Freshwater > Lake | place: USA: Georgia | collected... | reverse complement strand
CCAGACGGTGCTTTTGCCCGGATTGGCCAGGCGGGGAAAGCCGGCCGCCTGCGCGCGCTAACCAACAAACCGTGCCAGCGCGGAGATCGACCACAACTCGGCCGCCAACCCATGATCCTTGGGTTTTGTGCATGCGATGCTGACCACCCAAGCTTTGGCTTCGTCGCTGATTTCGGGTTCATGTGGTCGATGGTATTTGTCCTTGAGCCCCATTTGGAAACCTGCAGCCAGCGCCTTGTCCACGCAGCGGTAGATCATCGGCCGATTAAACCCAAGTCGGCGGTGCAGCCCCGTGATCGAGATGCCATCGGCGTAGCCCAGCATCACCTTGGCACGTTCCACCTCGCGCGTGGAAGCCACCCGCGATGCAGAAAGTTCTTGCAACTTCAAGTCTCCCCCCGTAATCAAACGATCGTGAAATTGAAGATGCAGTAGACAGGTCAGACCGGCAGCGGGAAAGCTCGATAAGATTCAGGGGAATGCATTGGCATAGACCCGTTTTGCAAATGGAGCTCCGCCGAGCGGTTCGTATCTGGGCCCGCACAATAAGTGCAACAAGGCCGTCTGTATGTGCAGTCTGTTCCCGTTTCCTCGCCGCTTCACACACGCTAAAGCCGAAAACCATTAACCACAAAAGAAAATCTATCCAATCAGTGCTTGACGGCGTGATGAGTCCCTGTCACGAATCTTACCGGCAGGCCACCAACGCTGCGCTTGGCGGTGGCGCGCCAACGCCGACATAAGTTTGAGGGCTCGTGGGCCCACGCAGGTGAGCATGTCTCCCTCAAGCCTGCATGAAAATCTCTAATGGAAAATCTCGGTTAAATCTGATGAACCAGGCCGGGAGACTTGATTAGGGACTGCGCGGGATGCCGCAGCTAAACAGGTTGCTTAAGCTTTACCGGTATGCCCAGCCCCGACAGTGTGAAAAGCAAAATGGATGATTCCACCTCCTCCGGCTCCGCATGCGCAAAAAGATCCCATGATCGCAGTGCTGCTAACGCTGGCACGAAAGAAAGCATATTTGCTGCGATTCTGCCATTCTTAATGACGGTGGCACCATGCTCAGCCTCGTAATCCTTTAATAAGACTTGAAAGCTCTTAATCAACTTCGTAATCGAGGTCAGGATTATTTTGCGGTCTGGTTTGTCGAGCGCGTGGGTCTCGTTGTAAAGCAACTGCACCTCGCCACGATGGGCACTCATCACCTTGATGATTGCGCGAAGCGCCTCCACGAGTCGGTCGTGCGAGTTGTCATTGTTCGCTAGGGCATCGTTGACTGAGTTCTGATACAGGGTGACCAGATGATCACAGACTAAGAACAAAACATCTTGCTTGGAGCGGACGTAGTTGTACAGGTTGCTCTGCGTCATATTTGCCTCGCGGGCGACATCTTTGGTGGTCGCCCCATGAAAGCCAGCATGACGGAATACCGTGATGGCCGCGCGAACAATGCGCTCCCGGCGATCCGCAATCAGCGTTTCGTTCTGTATCTGACTCCCGATCGCGCGCTTCATACGAGGTCCAATGCTTGTGGTGATTATTGTCGACTAATATACACAGATGTCACAGCAAACAAGCTCGGCGATCCCACTTATTCCGCCTCAAAGGTGTCCTTGAGCTTGAATTTTTGCACCTTACCGGTAGGCGTCATGGGCAACTCGGTCAGGATTCGCAGGTACTCAGGCAACTTGTATTTGGCGATGCCCAAGCCATCCAGAAAGGTGATTAGCTCTTCCAGGGACAGGCTCTTGCCCTCGCGAAGCACGGCAAAGGCGCACGACTTTTCGCCGAGTCTGCGATCCGGAACTCCAACTAAGACATTGCCGACAACCGCCGGATGCTTGGCAATCATTTCCTCGACTTCGCGGGCGCTGATTTTCAGGCCGCCGCGATTGATAATGTCTTTCTTGCGTCCGACCACACGCAGATAGTGTTGAGCATCCAGCACCCCAAGATCACCCGAAAACAACCAGCCATCTGGTGAAAACGTTTCGGCGGTCCGCTGCGGATCCCGAAAGTAGCCCAGGCACACATGTGGACCGCGGGTGGCAATCTCGCCGACTTCTCCGGCACCCAGGTGATTGACCCGATTTTCATCAAATATGGCCACTTCGGTGCCGGGCATTGCGCTACCGTCAGTGCCCCAACGGCAGCTATCCGGGTCGGTGACCGATCCCATGGTGGCCGCAAAGCACTCGGACATACCCCAACAGGGTATCAGGTTGCATCCGCCTAGCCGCTCGCGCACCTCTGCCCCAAGAGTAGCGGGAATCGCTGCACCGCCGCACAGAAACACGCGAAAGCTAGAGACGTCCCGGCTTGATAGCGACTGCGACTCCAACAGCATCGTGGCAAAAGGAGTCGCCGCACAGGTATAAGTGCAGCGTTCCCTTTCTATCAGGTCCAGCGCCGTCTCCGGATCCCACACCTCCTGGATCACCACTGTGGCACCCAGAACGATTGCCTGCCGAACATTCCAGTGAATGCCAGTGGCATGAGTGATAGGTGAGACCGCCCAGATGACTTCATCCTTGGTCAAACCAAGTCGCTTTGCGCCGGCAAGATTGCCGTACATCAAGGTGTTATGACTGTGCATGACCCCTTTGGGGAGCGATTCTGTCCCCGAGGTAAAGATAAGAATCGTAACGTCGTCGCCGCTGAATTTCGTACGTTGTACGCTTGGAGCACCAACGTTCTTCAACAATTCGTCGAATGGGGACATGTCTTGCGGACAAGTCTCGCCAATCACGAACACGTGTTGCAAGTCCGGCAAATTCGGCCGCAATTTCCCGTACGTGTTGACATAGTCGTGTCCACGAAAGACATCGGGAATAATCGCAACTTTACTGCGAGCCAGGCCCAGGATGTGCGAAATGTCCTTGGCGCGATAGATCGGAAGCAGTGCGTTAGTTACTGCTCCCAGGCGTGTGGCAGCGAGATGGATAAGCACGAATTCTCCCCAATTCGGCAATTGGGCCGAGATCACATCACCATGGCCGACGCCAAGCTTTGCCAGATTAGCTGCCAGCACCTCAACCTTTTCGGCTACCTCGCGATAGGACCAGCGGATGCCGTGTGCGGCAACGACGAGTGTTTTGTCTGGGGTTTTGCTGACGTGCTCATCGAAGGCGTCGATCACAGTGCGATCCACCCAAAGGCCACGTTGTACGTAGTCGTGGGCCCTCGTTTGATCAAGAATGGTTTCGAAAGTCATTCTGGTTTTCCTTAAGGCGGTAAAGAAACTGGTGCAATCGCGTCCATCTCCTGCCATACTGCAGCGTCCGTTGATTCATCAAATCATCGTGTAGCCTCCGCTCGCACTGATAGTCTGCCCAGTCATGAAGCTGGCGCCGTCTGAGGCGAGGAAGAGCACCACAGACGCTACTTCGGGCGCCTTAGCAATGCGGCGTAGCGGATAGGCCTTCGCCACCTTGTCACGCATTTCCTGCGTCCGCCACTTGCCCTGGCCGTTGCGCCACATGCTTTGCTCGCCTGCTTCTTCGTCGGTATCCGGCATGGTGGTGCCGGGATTCACGACATTGAAGCGAATGTTGTACTTTCCGTTTTCGCGTGCCAAGGTCTTGGTCAGGGCAGCCACGCCCGCCTTGCAGGCCGCATATACCCCTTCCTTGTGCTCACCCATGCGACCCGCGTCCGACCCTAGGCTGACCACCACACCGGACTTGCGTTCGATCATTTTGTCTAGCACTGCGCGTGTGCAATTGATCATGCCCCACAGATTGATTTCGATTTCACGCTGCCACTGCTCGCGGGTTTGATCAACGAACAAACCAATGACGGTCCATCCAACATTGTTGACCAGGATGTCGCAGGCACCGTGTTCGGCCTCGACCCGCGCCACCAGCGCGTTAACGTCATCTAGCTTGGACACGTCTGTCTTGTGCACGATAACCGACTGTGCACCCAGACCGCGGGCTTCTTCGGCAACCCTCTCGCCTTGCTTAACGTCAATGTCAGCGATGGCAATCTTGGCGCCTTCACTTGCAAACGCGTGCACTATGGCGCGTCCGATGTTCGAAGCGCCGCCCGTAATGATGACGCTCTTTCCTTGTACTTTGGTGTCCATAATCTACCTCTTTAAAAGTCATGTTTGAAATTGCGGGGAGCAAAAAACACGGATGTGGCACGCTTACTTCTGACGCGCCAGGAAATCTCTAATGCGTTGTTGAGTGGCCGGGGTTTTCATGAGTTGCGCCGGAAAGGTCAGCTCGAAGGCGAAACCATCTCGCGACGGATCAGCTGTCGCCAGCACGCACGCCTTTGCCGCTTGCAGCGCTTCGGGCGGCTGGCCCGCCAGGCGTTGCGCAATGTCGCCCGCTTTAACGGCTATCTCATCTGCAGGTACGGCCCACTCCACCAGACCCAGAGCCAACGCCTCGCGGCCCGTTGCGAGCTCAGCTAAGCAAATCATCCTCAGCGCGATACCCGGGCCGCAGCGTCGGGTCAAACGCTGGGTTCCCCCACCTGCAGGCAGCAGGCCTACACCGACTTCGGGTAAACCTAGTTTGGTTGTCTCTGCGGCGATGCGCAGATCGCAGGCTAGTGCCAGCTCCATGCCGCCACCCACTGCAACGCCTCCAATTACCGCAATCGATATTTGCGGCAATGCACCGATGCGGGCAAACAGTTTCTGGTAATAAGCGGCTTCCTCTGCGAGTTGCGCGCCCGCGTCTGGGCGCTCCAAGCGACTCGCGTATTGTTTAAGGTCTCCTCCGGCCGAGAATACCTTCTGATTACTCTTCACAAGTAGCACGCGCCAATCGGATCTGGCCTCCAGCTCGTTCAGCACGTTGAAGAACCGATCCGCCCACGGACGCGACAACGCGTTCACAGGCGGATTGCACAGGATAATGCTGGCGACTCCTTCGGTCACTTCATAGTCAATCATCGTATCGCGCTCCGCCTAAAAATTCAATTATTGCGATGGGCTCTACCCTCAATGTCGCTAAAGGCAACCGTGACTGGCACGCATAGTTCACTGTCTTGCGGTCAGAAAATCGCATCGTGGATCGAATAGGCGCAACCGGATCAACTCGTCGCGCGTCGGCTGCGGTTCGACGTTCAGTTCGGCGGCCACTTCGAGTTCCCATTCGCACGCAGCTCGTATAGTGGCCACACGCTCGGCTACTGACGCGGCGCCGGCCATGAACACCGTGACCAGCACGAACCGACCTTTGCGCTTTTCATAGATGCCCAGATCGGTGACCAGCGTGGAAACGAGATGGCCCGGACTGGTGACGTAGGGAAGTTTGTTTAGCAGACGCTTAATTGATTGCTGGGTAACTACGATCACATCACGCGACGTAGAGTTGATGTCGTTTGCGCCGCCTGAGCCAACCAAGAATCGGCCGTCCAACGCATAGGTGGAATTGATATTGCCTTCGGCATCGATCTGCGCAGCACCGAGGATTGACAGGCAGTTGTTATGGCGACTGCCGACGAATTGCCCCAAGACTCCAAATGCGGTTGTGAAGCTCTTGGCACTCGCGAGGTTGCGGTTGGAGAAAATGAACGACTCCCCCGGTTGCGGGGTGAAACCGTACAGGCCAATCTCCGCAACAAGCTCCGCCGGAATGCCGTCTTCCATCTGTAGTTTCGATACCGCCAGCCAAGCTGCCAGATTGGCGTATCCAACGCCGGCTTCGACGATAGCAAACCCTTCCTCTTTGACCTTCTTTTCCAATACATGCGCGGCGGCAACCACCATTTTGTCCACGCCGTCATGGTCGTCTCGTTCCACAATGGCCTGCACGGTCTCGGGGCTCAAGTCGTCCTGCCAGCTCTCTGTGAGCGAACGGCCGCGCAGCTTCTGCACACGGTCGCTTCCAAGCTTACGCACGTAACTTTCATGGCTACCCACGTCAAGAATCCATTCCCGCACCCAAGCATCGAACTTGTCCTTGGATCGCGAAGCGCCACGGATATCCATGAAGAAATCGTAATCCTCGGCATAGGCCGGGATATCCACTCCACCCGGGTTGTAGATCGCATAGGGGTGGCAACCCATGGGTGCCTCGGAGACGCTGAGCACGCGGTGCGCAGGGATCAGGGCAAGCGTAGGGTTGGCACGGATCACGTCGGGTGAGACGATGCGCTCGACCGTTGCGATGACGCCGTATTTGGATGCAAACGCCACGGTATCGCCTTCGCCGAAAGGGGGCGATACCAAGACGTTCCCCTGTTCGTCAGCAGCCAAGCCATGAACGATCGTGACGTCAGGGACGATGGCGCGTGCCGCGCCGATTTTTTCGCCGCTGCCGAACGGATCATCAATCTGCATGAAATTCGGGTTATCTTGCATGGAACTACCCGCCAAGGACCTGGTCAATGCAAAAGGAAACCCGGACGCGCCCGCGGCCAAGCGTTGCGCAATCACGAGCAGGGACTGGTTCTCGATCTCCACGCGTCCGCTGTTAATGGCGTCTTGGAAGATTCGATGCGGTGACGCGGTCGGGTAGTTCTCGCCGACGAACGACACCGTCATCTTTTTGATAAGACCTTCGGAAACCAGGCTCGCCTGGTTGGCGACCATCCCGGCGCAGATGACCCAGAAGCCGGGATTCGTGCCCGCGAAAACACGCACCAGTGCATTGCTGGCCGCCATGGGTCGCGCTCCCGTGTAACCGAAATGGATGGCCATGCCTGGCTTGATGTGCGTACGTATCGCTTCGTCGAGTGTGGCCACTTTGCTCGTAGCATACCGCGATATGGGCGCGAACATTTCGCGGAGATGGCGACGATCATAGACCGTATCGCCATCCCGGGCAGCACTGGCTTTGCCCTGTGTCATCCTGTCTTATACCTTCAAAGCGTACGGAACACCTGGCGTGCCGCCTTATACATCAACAACTCGCGCGCCTCCGGCTTCAGATCCATCGCGGCGACCTGGGCTAGGCTGTCAGCGTGTTTGACAACGGGGAAGTCGGTACCCCATAGTACCTTGCCCTTACCGCGACTATTAAGAAATTGCACCAGCGCCGGATCCCAATATTTGGGCGCATGCGCGCCGGCGCCAATGTATAGGTTGGGATGCTTCCAAGCCATCGCGATCAGTTCCTGAACCCAGGGCCAGCCGGTGTGGGAGGCCACAATCCGAAGCTCGGGAAAATACAATGCGACATCGTCGAGCAGTATTGGCTGCGCCATGGCCGACGGCATCCGTTCCGCGGAATGGCCGGACTGGACGACCACTGGAATGTCTAGCTCCACGCATTTGGCGTAGAAAGGGTAAAAGTCGCGATGATTCAGCGGCATACCAAGACCGTATGAATGGATGTGTGCCCCTTCAAAGCCCCATTCCTTTACGGCTTTCTCGAGCTCGCGTGTCCCGTCCATTCCGTGAGTGACATTGATTCCGAACAGGCCTCCGACTCGGCCTTTGCATTGATCCATCAGGTTACGGATGGTCGAAGCCTTTATATCCAGCAGCGGGGCGCGGTGTTTGTAGCTCCACATCTTGAAGCTCGGAACGAAAACTTTGGCAATGTTGTTGTCATCGAGAAGTTTTACGAATTCCTGCGGCGAATAGCCTTTGAGCCGTTCGTCCATGCTCCACCATGAGACAAGCTTGCTCAACTCCTCGTTCTCAAGATACATCTCCCTCAGCCCGTCGGGCGTGAAGATGTTGGTCCAGTAGTCAATTGCTCCGGTTTCCATCGTCATGCTTTGAATCTCCATAAATTCTGATGAGCCTTTTCCACGCCGCTAGACCTCGGCTGCAACTCAAGCACAGCGATGTGAGCCGCCAATGGCTCACGCGGTCCACTATTGGATGTCCGAGCGCGGCTTTCTTCACGGCCAATGTCATTGTAGCGTTATTTGATTGATTGATCAATCATCAATTAGCGTCAATTAGCTATTACCTTTTCTCTAGTGCCTTAGGAGAAACATAACGGTGAAAGCCGTTGAAGGGATGTGAGTTATCGTGCTCTTTCAACTCCCATATCGGTCGAGCATTCGGAACACCTCCGTCGACACGAAGGTACGAGCCAGTAATAAAGGCGGCCGCTGGCGACAGAAGAAAGACAACCGCGGCCGATACCTCCGCCTCCGTCCCGAGCCTCTTTAACGGCACTTTATGCCGGAGCATGCGAAACATCTCCTGCTGTTCGGGCGGATATTTGTCCATGCCCGAAGATCCGATCCATCCTGGGGCAACCGCGTTCACCCGCACACCAGATGGAGCCCATTCAGTAGCGGCGGATTCGCTGAAGGAAAGCATGCCGGCGCGAGCGGCGCCCGAATGGGCAGAACCGGGCCAACCGCCCCAGATGTCTGCAATGATGTTCACGATGGCGCCGCCGTGAGACTCCATCCAGGCACGGTACACCTGGCTCGACACCAGAAATCCGCCGGTCAAGTTGGTGTCTATCACTGACTTCCAGCCCTTTACCTTCATGTCGCGAATTGGCTGTATGTATTGGCCGCCGGCATTGTTCACCAAACCGTCGATGCGACCGTGTTTGGCGAGCACTGCCGCAACCATTTCCGCAACAGCGCTTTCATCGCGTATATCGCAGACATGTACGCTGGCACGGCCGCCGTCTTCCACAATCTCGGCGGCTACAGTCTCCAACCTTTCCATTGTGCGGCCTACTAGCGCAACCGACGCGCCGAGCGACGCCAGCTCGTGCGCCATGCAGCGACCCAAGCCGCTACCACCGCCTGTGACGATGGCGGACTTGGTGGCAAATAGGCCCTCGCGGAAAATCGATGAATACGGCATGGCGTCCGCTAATGGGTGTTTTCAGGCAGCGAGTTGGCGGCCGATGATCTCTTTCATGATCTCGTTCGTGCCGCCATAGATGCGATGGATACGCGAATCGGTCCACAGGCGCGAGATGGGGTATTCGCGCATGTATCCGTAGCCTCCGAAAAGTTGCAGGCAGTCGTCGATCGCCTTGCAGGCAACGTCGGTAACCCAGAATTTTGAGATGGCCGCGGTTTTGATGTCGAACGTTCCAGCGGCTTCCTCTTCCATGCAGCGGTCGACGAACACGCGCGCTACTTCCAGGTCGGCAGCAATTTCGGCCAGCTTGAAGCGGATGGCCTGGAAATCGACGACGCGTTGACCAAATGCCTTTCGTTCGCGCACATAGTCCAACGCTAGGTTGTACGCAGTCTCAGCCTCGGCGATCGCCGTTACGACAATCGCCAGGCGTTCGCGCGGCATGAGCCGCATCATGTTCTTGAAACCGGCGCCGGGCAGGCCAAGCACGTCTGACGCGCGAAGCGCGATATCGTCAAAGAAGAGTTCTGCCGTGTCGCCGGCCTTCTGGCCAATCTTCTCCAGAAGGCGCCCGCGCCGGAACCCCTTCAAACTGGTGTCCACGACCATTAGGCTGATGCCTTTGTCTTCGGTCTTGCAAGCCACGATCACCACGTCCGCGTTGTAGCCATTGGTGATGAATGTTTTCTGGCCGGACAGCAGATAGCCCCCGCTCCCATCCGGGCGCGCCATGGAGCGAATAGCCTTCAAATCGCTGCCGGCGTCGGGCTCGGACATACCGATGGCAGCAATAGCCTCTCCTGCCACCATTTTGGGTAGCCATTGCTGCTTTTGTTCCTCGCTGCCGAGTTCGGATATGTAAGCCGCAATGATGTCGCTGTGTGCAATCAGGCTGGCCGAAAAACTGACCGCTCCGCCGCGCGCGAGCTCCTCGTGCACGATGGCGTTGAAGAGGAAGTCGCCGCCGGGTCCGCCATAAACCTCGGCCACATCGGGGCACAACATTCCCATTGCGCCGGACTGTCGCCAAACATCGCGCGGCACCATACCAGCGTCTTCCCACTTGCGAATATGCGGGGTGATTTCGCTTGTGACGAACTGTCGCACGGCGTTTCGAAAGTCGTCGTGTTCGGAGCTAAAGATTCTGCGTTGCATAGAGTAAGTGGCCGCCGTCGTCTTTGGTTGATTGGGGATGAGTGATATATTAACCTCGATATTGACTGATCCATCAATCACGACTAAAATATTGAACTAGATAGCCCTACTAAGGGTTTCACCTCTGCGGCAATGTCGCAGCTTCGTACTACCGAGGAGCACCATGAAACACCTACATGCAACCGCAGCCTTGTTGGCAACCGCCTTGGGCAGGCACCGGAGATTGTTCAATCGGTCATTGCTGGCAGTTGCCTTGGCGGTGCCGCTGACCACTGTGGCGCACGCCCAATCGGCGCCAAAACTCAAGGCGACATTCGGCGTTGCCGGCTCCTCGAGCCAGATCGCGCTCTTGGCCATGAACGTGGCCCGCAGCAAGGGATTCATCAAGGACGAGGGGCTGGAACTGGAAGTTACCGACTTCGGCTCAGGCTCCAAAGGCTTGCAGGCGCTGGTGGGTGGCAACGTCGATCTCGTTGCGGGCGTTCACGAGCACACGCTGGTCATGCAGGCCAAAGGCAAAGAACTCCGATCGATAGTGACACTCAGCAATGCACCCGGCATCGTGCTGGGCATCACCAAGTCACTGGCGCCCAAATATACGAGTATCAAGGATCTCAAGGGCGCCAAGGTGGGTGTATCCGCGCCAGGGTCCGCATCGCACCTGGTGTTGAATCTGCTACTGGTGCAAAACGGGCTCAAGCCCGAGGACGTGTCAGTGATTGGCATAGGCAATGCTGCCGGCGCGGTCGCCGCCGTACGTCAGGGCGGGGAACTACAGGCTATCGTCAACTACGATCCAGTAATCAGCGAACTGGAGCAGAGCGGAGACATCAAGATTGCCGTCGACTTGCGCAGCCTGGAGGCTACCAAGGCCTTTTACAAACGTGACTACACATTCCTGACCATCTATACGACGCCCGAGTACATCCAGAAGAATCCGGAGGTGTGCCAGGCCCTCGTGACCGGTGTGGTGAAGGCGCTCAAATGGATGGTGACGGCCAAGCCGGAAGAGATCCTCGCGGCCGTGCCGGAGGCGTACTGGAAAGCGAACCGGGAGGTCTATCTCAAGAGCATCGTGAAGAACCTGGCCGGTTTCTCGCGCGACGGCCGCATCACGGCGGAAGGCACGGAAACGCTGTACCAGGGGCTGATGTCGTACGACAAGGAAATCCAGGCCGCGAAGATGGATCTGTCCAAGACCTATGACAACCGCTTTGTCGAGAAGGCGCTGCAGAAATGAATCCGGCTGCTGGCGAGAGCAGGGCTGCGATAGCCTTGCACAATGTCAGTTGCACCTTTGGTGAGTACGAGGCGGTTGCGCCATCGACATTGTTGGTGGGGGACGGCGAGTTTGTATCGGTCGTCGGTCCCACCGGCTGCGGCAAATCCACGCTTCTGAACGTAGCTGCGGGACTTTTGCGGCCCACAACGGGCAACGTCCAGGTGTTCGGCGAACCTCTTTCGGGATTAAACAGCCAGGCCGGCTATTTGTTTCAGGCGGATTCGCTAATGCCGTGGCGTACGGCGCTGGAAAACGTCACCGTGGGTTTGGAATACCGCGGCGTGTCCGAGGTGGAGGCGCGGCGCCAGGGAAACGAATGGCTAGAGCGCGTCGGCCTGGCCGGTCACGGCAACAAGTATCCGCACCAGCTTTCGGGTGGCATGCGCAAGCGCACCGCGCTTGCGCAGACGCTGATCCTGGACCCGAAGATCTTGCTTATGGACGAGCCGTTCAGTGCGCTCGACATTCAGACCCGCCAGTTGATGGAAAACGAGTTGCTCGAACTTTGGTCCGCAGATCGCAAATCGGTGATTTTCATTACGCACGACCTCGAGGAGGCCATATCGCTCTCGGACCGTGTGGTGGTCTTGTCGGCAGGCCCGGCGACGCACCCAATAGGCGATTTCGCGATCGACCTGCCACGACCGCGCGATGTAGCGGAAATCCGCATGACGCACCGGTTCCTTGAGTTGCACCAGCAGATCTGGCACACCATGCGCGACGAAGTTCTCAAAGCGTATTCCAAATCAAAAATTCAATAAATTGGAGCATCGATTGCAATGAAGGCGTCATACACCTCCGGTGTTCCCGCGAGCATCCGGCTATATCAGATTCTGCTGCTGTTAGCGTTGCTGCTGATCTGGCATGTTCTTGTGCAGTTACGGGTGTTGCCGCCATTCTTCTTCGGCGAGCCTCTGAAGGTGCTGACGCAGATCTGGGTCTGGTTTTCAAGCGGCGTGATCTACCAGCATCTGGGCATCACATTGCTCGAAACCATGATCTCGTTTTTTATCGGACTGGCACTGGGCGTTGGCGCCGGGCTCTGGCTCGGGCTCAGCAATACCGCCTCGCTGCTGCTGGATCCTTACATCAAGGCGCTGAACGCCATGCCGCGCGTGATCCTGGGCCCGATTTTCGTGGTCTGGTTCGGCCTGGGCATCTGGTCCAAGGTGGTGCTAGGCGTGACGCTGGTATTTTGCGTCGTGTTCTTCAATGTGTTTCAGGGGGTGCGCGAGGTCAACCCCAACATCCTGTCCAGCGCCCGCATGCTGGGAGCGAGCCGGCGGCAACTGCTGCGCACGGTTTACCTGCCATCGGCCACGAGCTGGGTGTTCTCCAGCCTGCACACCTCCATCGGCATGGCCTTCGTCGGTGCGGTCATCGGCGAGTACCTCGGTTCGTCAAGAGGCGTCGGCTACCTGATTCTGCAGGCCGAAGCCGTTTTCGACGTGAACACCGTGTTCGCCGGGATCATCGTGTTGACGCTTTGTGCACTGGCCCTGGATTCGTTGGTGAGTGTGATCGAAAAGCGCCTGATGGTCTGGCGGCCCGTGGCGACATGAGACGGGACGCCATGTCCGAGTCCACTTTTGCCGCATATGGGTGGCTAGCATAGATAGGAGATTTTCGCGATGGCAATGGGTACAAGCGCTTCGACCTTTCTGGATCTGGGATTTCTCAAAGGCAAGGTCGCAATAGTTACCGGTGCAAGCCGGGGCCTCGGGCGGGCTATAGCTGTCCGACTTGCGCAGGGCGGTGCAAAGCTGGTGCTGACCGCGCGCAGCGAAGCCGCGCTTGAAGATACTGCTGGCGAAGTCCGCGGCCTGGGCGCCGAGGTCCGGCTCCTGGCCACGCCCGAAGGTGATCCCGAACCCGTGGTCGCTGCTGCCAGTTCGGCTTTCGGCGGCATCGATATCCTGGTGAACAACGCCGGAACCACCAAGAGCGGCGACTTCGTCGCGCTTACCGATGAGGATTGGGCCGATGGCTACAGGGTGAAGCTGTTCGGCGCCGTGCGCATGTCGCGTGCGGCCTGGCCGGAACTCAAACGCCGGTGCGGCGCCATCATCAATATCGCAGGGGCAGGCGGCCACACGCCGGACGCGCGCTTCACGATCGGTGGCTCAGTGAACTCCGCGGTGATGGCATTTACCAAGGCGCTGGCGCAGGTGGGTATCGAGGACAGTGTCCAGGTGAACTGCATCAATCCTGGCCTGATTAAGACGGACCGCCTGAATCGCCGGATCGAAGAAGGTGCGCAGCGCTGGTCGGTCAGCATTGAAGAAGCAGCAACGCGCATGCATGTGGAGCAGCGCATCACGCGTTTTGGCGAGCCGCACGAAATAGCGGACTTGGTCGTCTATATCCTTTCACCATCCGGACGGCTGTTCCATGGGTCGTTGATCGACGCCGACGCCGGCTATACAAAGGGTATGTAGAGATGATTCTCGCCGCATCTGCGCAACGACCATTAAGAACGTCGAAGAGACAACATGCCCTCTGACGTCAACCACATCAGCCAAAGTATCGGCCGCCAAATCGCCCAGGCGCATTGGAGCGACTTGCCGCGGGGGGTAGCGCAGCACACGCTGCGCACGTTCGTCAATTTCGTCGGTTGCGCCGCTGGGGGTGCGCGGCACGACGTGGTCGAGCGGGCCGAACGCGCATTGAGTGTCCCTGGCGACTCCAGCCAGTCGCCAGTGATAGGACGCGCCACGCGGGCCAACGCGCCCCTGTCCGCGTTGTTGAATTGCCTGAGCGCCTCGGTCAACACGTTCGACGACACCCACGCCGAGGCATTGGTTCACCCTAGCAGCGTCATCGGCGCAGCTTTGGTCGGTTTGGCGGGGACGCTGCCCAAGGTCAGCGGGGAGCAGTTCCTGCTGGCATTTGCCTGGGGAATAGAAGTCATGTGCCGCCTGAGCAAGGCGCTTTCCGTGCCGCCCGCGCGGACCGATATCGGCTGGTCGCAATCCGGTCTCGCCGGAGCGGTCGGTTCCGCTGCCGCCTGCGGCAAGTTGCTCGGCTTCGATGCTGACCAGCTGTCCTGCGCCATGGGAATCGCCGCGCCGCTCTCGTCCGGCCTGCGCGTGGCACACGGGACGATGGCGATGCATCTGCTGCCCGCGCAGGCAGCATCGGTCGGTGTGCAGGCCGTGTTGCTCGCCCGGAACGGGTTTACCGGACCGCAAAATTCGCTCGAAGGGCGCCATGGCTTTCTGCAGTTGTTTGCCGATCAGGCGCATATCCCCTACCTGACGGACGGGCTTGGCGAGCAATTCGAACTGCTGTCCAACACCTTCAAGGCCTACCCTTGCGGAATCGTCATCCATGGGGTGATTGATGCCTGCCTCCAATTGCAGTCGCAACGCGCACTCAGGCTCGAAGACATCGTTGCGGTGGAACTGCACGTTCCTGGCGTCACGACCGCGCTGACCGACCGGCGCCATCCGGCTTCGGCCGGTGAAGCGCCCTTGAGTATGCAGCACTGGGCCTCCGCCGCCTTGTTGCACGGCGCTGCCGGCATCGAGCAGGGCATGCAGCCGGCGGTCGATGACGCATCCATCCGCGAGTTGCGCGATCGGTGCCATGTCACGACCGTGCATGCCATGGCGGCCGACGCCTCCGAGGTCCGCCTGCGGCTCGCGGACGGGACGGCGCCGTCGTGCCGTATCGACCATTACACCGGGAGTCTCGAAAACCCGATGAACGACGAAGCCGTCGATACCAAGTTTCTCGGCCAGGTGAAACCCGTGCTGGGAAGCGATCAAGCGCGGCTATTGCTCCGAGCATGCCGCGAGGTACTGGCTTGCGGCGATGTCGGTGGCATCTGGAAAACCCGGTAGCTCAACTAGTGAAAGAACATCATGGAAGTTGTCAAGAGTGTCTGGTCTGCCGACGAAACCGCGTCGGTGCCGTACTGGGTGTACACCGACCCGGACGTCTACCAGAGCGAGCTGGACCGTATCTGGTACGGCGAGCACTGGCTGTATTGCGGGCTGGAGGTAGAGGTGCCGGAAATCGGCAACTTCCGGACACTGACGCTCGGCCAGCGGCCGGTCATTATGACCAGGAATTCGGCGACCGAGATTTCGGTGGTCGAGAACCGGTGCGCGCACCGCGGCACCCGGCTGTGCTGGGAGCGGTCGGGAAAGGCCCAGAACCTCACCTGTCCCTACCATCAGTGGACGTATGACCTGACCGGGAACCTGCAGGGCGTACCGTTCCGCCGCGGCATCGCCGGCCAGGGTGGCATGCCTGCCGACTTCAAGCCGAGCGATAACAATTTGCGCCGGCTCAGGGTCGAGTCGGTGAACGGACTCGTGTGGGCCACTTTTTCCGAGCGGACGCCGCCGTTCCGGGAGTACCTCGGCCCCAAGCTCTGGCCCCAGTACGAACGCGTGTGGTCGGGCCGTAAGCTCCGGGTGGTCGGCTACAACCGGCAACGCATACAGGGCAACTGGAAACTCATGCTGGAAAACAACAAGGACCCGTACCACGCGGCCTTGCTGCATACTTTTTTTGCGACCTTCGGACTGTTTCGTCCCGACCAGAAAAGTGCCTTGCAGATGGACGATACCGGCCGCCACGCCTGCCTGTCTTCGGTCATGGGCCAGGGGGGCGCGAATGCCGTCACCGCAGCGCTGCCGGGGTACGACGCGTCTATGAAGCTGCAGGATCCGCGCCTGACCCAGGCTCTGAAGGAGCTGCCGGGCGAGGAAACGATCAGCGACATCACGCTGTTCCCCAGCGCGATCCTGCTCCAGCAGGTGAATTCGCTGCAGACGCGCCAGATCGTGCCGCACGGCCCGGGCGTGTTCGACTTCATCTGGACCTTTGTGGGCTTTGACGATGACGACGCCGAGATGCAGCAGCGCCGCGTGCGGCATGCCAACCTGTTCGGTCCATCCGGCTTCGTCTCGGCGGACGATTCCGAAGTGATCCAGCAGGCGCAACGGGGTTTCGAGATGTCCGCGAACGAGGGCTCCGCGCTGACCCTGATGGGTGGGCGCAAGGTCGAAAGCGCATCCAACATGGCAACAGAGACCGCCATACGCGGCATGTACGGCTACTACCGCACAGTGATGGAGCTTTGACGATGGGCAATACATCCCTAGGCGCGGGCAGCATCGAAGACATAGCTGCGGTGCAGGCGTTCTACGCCGACTACATGGAGGTACTGGACGACGAACGGCTGCAGGAGTGGCCGGACTTCTTCACCGAGGACTGTCTGTACCAGATCATCCCGCGGGAAAACTTCGACCGCGACTCAGCTCTGTGTCTCATGCAGGCAGACGGTCGTAACATGCTGCTTGATCGCGTCCAGGGGATCCTCAAGACGCAGAAGTATGGCCCGCAGCGTTGCCGCCGGTTCTATTCCGGCTTGAAGATATCGCGCGTGGAAGGCGGCGTGATTCACACACGCCAGAACGTCGTCGCATTTCGTTCGCTGCTGGACCAGCCGACGTCCATCCTGTTGTGTGGCGCGAGCTACGACCAGCTTTGCCGGAGCGACTCGCGGCTGCTGCTTCAGCGCCGTGTCGTCGTCTCCGACACCGAAATCATCGACAACGCGTTGATCCTGCCGCTGTGAGCGAAATGTGCTGGAAAAAGGCCGTCGAAGTGAGCGTCTTGCAGCAAGCCGGTGGCCTGCTGGCCCAGGTGATTGATGGCGTCGAGTTAGCTTTCTACGCCGTAGAAGACGACATCTACGCGACATCCGATCTGTGTACCCATGGTGCTGCCAGGTTATCGCAAGGCTATCTGATTGGAGAACTCATCGAATGCCCGATGCACCAGGGCATGTTCGACGTTCGCACGGGCGCAGCCGCAGGCCCTCCCTGCACACATGCGCTCCAGACATTTCCGGTCCGCGTCAAGCAGGGCGTCATTTTCGTCGGGCTGCCCACTGGCACGTCCGAATTGGGCGAGGATCCCGCATGAACTCAGACAAGGTTCCGACCATAGGCTTCATGGGGGTTGGATCCATCGGCCGTCCTATGGCCGAACGTCTTCTGGACCGTATCCCAATCATCGTAAGTGACGTGAATGCAACGGCACGATCGGCCTTCCAAGGCAGGGCAAGGGTTCTGCAGTCCGCGCGGGAAATGGGCGCAGCAGCCGACATCGTGTTCGCGTGTCTGCCTACGCTGCAGAGTTATCGGGACGTGGTGCTCGCCGAGGACGGACTAATGGCCGGTGGAAGAATGCGCCAATTTGTCCATGTCGGTACTACCGGACCGGAGCTGGTGCATCAGATGAACAATGCGCTCTCGGCACGCGGCATAGCGATGCTGGACGCCCCAGTGAGCGGCGGCGCACCGCGCGCGAGGGCGGGCAAATTGACGGTGATGGCATCAGGGCCGCGCGATCTGTTCGACACCCTTGAGACAATGATGCGGTGTTATGCGAGTGCCGTCGTATACCTCGGCGAAGCACCCGGACAAGCGCAGACGATGAAGCTCATCAACAACGTCCTGTCGGCGGCCAATCTTGCGATTGCCTCCGAAGTAATGGTGTTAGGGGTGAAGGCGGGTCTGGATCCGCACCAGATCTTGGAAGTCATCAACACCGGCACCGGCCAGAACAGCGCAACGCTAACCAAGATTCCGCACCATGTATTGCCGCGCTCCTTCGACTATGGTGGCCGCCTCGAAGTTGTGCTAAAGGACTTGGCGATGTTCGTTCAGGAGGCCGGCAAGCTGGGTCTGGCTGCGCCATTGAGCCAGCTCGTTGCTTCCACCTACCGTACCGCGATCGCCGAAGACGGGCCGAATCAGGACATGACGGAAGTGATCCGCCATATGGAGCGGCCGGCTGGCGTGCAGGTGGGTCCATGAAGCGAGTAGCCAAGCCGTGATAGGTTCTTCGTTCGAGATTTTCAAGCAAGGAGACGACATGTTTTGCAGAATTATCGACTACCTTTTGACGATGATGCTTGCAAAATCCTCTGGAGCCACGTCAGCGCAGTCATATCCCAACAAACCTATCCGTTTTATCGTCACGCAGTGACCGGGAGGAAGTTCGGACCATGCTTATCGGGTTGGTTCCCATTCGTAGTTTCCGTTCCACTGACATCGCGCCAGACTCGGCGTTGTAAAGTGCAGCGTTAGGTTGTTGGCGCAGTTGCAGTGCCTATAACAAGAAGACTTTGGAATGCATTAAATGGGAAGAATCGCCGGTTGAAGCGGACTGTGAACTCGTTCAAATATGCTTGAAGGTGCTTTGGCGAGACGCCGTGGTGGACGCCGTTAAGCCAAATTTGAACGCTAACCGTCACTGCGGGAACCGCCGAACCCAATAGCCGGGTTAGAGGTCGGCCACTTCGCGTGGACAAGTCGGTCAGATCCCTCATCGATCAGGCGATTTGCTCCAGAGACATGCGGCGTGCAACTTTTGATTGATTGATCAATCAAAGATATACTTGTGCGAGTCTTGCCTTATTTACCCACAGGAGACAAAAATGGAACAAAAGTTTATTGCACCCTACTTCGCAACGCGAAGGACGTTCGCCCGCCTTAGCGGAGCAGTCGTTCTTGCAGGAATGGGCATGCGCTCGGCACATGCGCAGGCCGCTACCGTAAAAGTGGTGGCCGCGTATCCAGCGGGTGGGGCAACCGACGCACTCACCCGGTTGATGGCGGAAAATCTCAACAGAATTTCGGATAAGAACTATATCGTTGACAACAAGCCGGGAGCGGCTGGAAAGGTGGCCTTGGCAATTGCGATGGCCTCAAAGCCCGACGGCCACACTCTGTTGTCTACGTCTTCCACGGCGTTCTCGCTTAATCCTCAGACACATCGAGATCCGAAAGAATGGGCCATTCCGAATATGGAGCCGGTGGCTCCTCTCGGCCTTGTAGATTTCGCCTTCTACGTCGCTCCTAATTTCCCCGCGAATAGTATGGAAGAATACCTGACGGTTGTGCGCCAAGACCCTAAGCTTGGATTTTTCGGGACATCCGGCATTGGGGGTGTGGCCCACTTCGCCGGCCTGCTGATCCGCAAAGCTGCTCGAGTCAGCTTGCAAGACGTCCCGTTCGCTGGCGGCGGCCCGCAGATGCTTAGCGTCATGGGCGGACACACGCCCGCCGGCATTAACTCTATAGGCAAGCCGTTAGTACAAGCAGCCGAGCAGGGGAAAATAAAAATTCTCGCGACTTTGGGGTCGAAACGTAGTCCGTTCCTACCTAAAGTGCCGACGATGAGGGAGCTGAATTTTCCCGACGTCGTCGTCACGGACTGGATCGGTCTCTTTGCGCCTGTTGGCACACCTTCGGCTCTGATTGCGGCACTTAACGCCCAGATAGCCGCAACGGCGTCTCAGCCTCGATTTGCCGAAGCGCTTGCGTCCAGCATGCTCGAACCGATGGCGGCCAGCCCAGCCGAATGCATGGAACTAATTAGACGAGACTACAAGCGCTGGGAGCCGATCATCAGGGCCTCAGGCGTTGTGGCTGACTGATAGCCTGCCGTGGCAGCAGGGAGTGTTAGGGCCGTCTCCAAGCTACACACGCGTGGTCATCAGACTCATTACAGCCGTTTTGGCTATGAAAGGTAAGCATGAATCTATCAGAGTCGTTTGCCCTGGAAATCGTTAACTTCAGCGACACGGACCTCACATCTGAAGACAGGTCGGCCCTGGGTCACCTTCTCCTTGATAACGCTGGAGTATCCATCGGCGGACGCAAACAGCCCTGCGTTGTTGCAGCCGTCAAGTGGGCTGAGGCGAGCTCGTCTTCCGGTTCCGCTTGCATGATCGGCTCGAGCGCGCGAGTCGCGCCGGACGTAGCCGCGCTGGTAAACGGCGTGGCTGGACATAGCAATGAGTTGGACGACACGCACGAGCCCTCACTTTCCCATCCCGGATGCATTGTCATTACTGCTGCCCTAGCGACTGCAACTAACTCAACGACGGGGCCGCAGTTCTTAGCTGCGGTAGCGGCGGGTTATGAAACGATGGCTAGGCTAGGAGAGGCAGCTGACCCACCGCATATATTGCATAAGGGGTTTCATCCGACCATACTATTCGGCACATTCGGGGCAGCGAGTGCCGCGGCGAAGATGCTGGGGCTTGATGTTCATGGGCTGCTGACGGCTTGGGGGCACGCACTCTCACTGACAGGGGGTGCGATGCAGTTCTCCAACGAGGCCTCGGGTACCGACGTCAAGCGGATGCATGCGGGTTATGCGGCGCGCAATGGGGTAATGGCCGCGCAATTCTCTCAGGCAGGCATCACTGCGCCTCTCAGACCATTGGACGGAAAATATGGGTTCCTGCACCTTTTCGGTGGCAATACGGAAAAAAAGGAATCACAGCTTCGCTGTAGGTCCTCTGGACTGTTGGCCGTTCGTGAGACAAGCCTGAAACCCTACTCCTGCTGCAGACTGTTTCACTGTGTGATCGACGGTCTGCATGTGCTTTACGGTGCCGCCCTACCTCAACCGGATGACACGGTAGAGATCAGTGTTAAAAGTTCGAAGATCGTTGCTGAGCAGCACATGATGAGAGACCCCAAGTCGTCTATGGCGGCTCAATACAGCCTGCCTTATTCCCTGGGAGCAACTTTGGCGTTTGGCGCAAATGCCTATGAAGCCTATGAGCAGGAATACTTGGACAACCCACGCATTCGCGCATGGGCACAAAAGGTTCGATTCGAAGTCGACCCCCAATATGAGGCGTTGTACCCCCATCGATTCGGTGCGTCCGTGGAAGTAAGGATGCGTTCAGGGGAGGTTCGGTCCACAGAAGTGTTGGATGGGTACGGGTCTCCCGCGAATCCGATGACCTACCCATTGGTGAGGGACAAGGCTCGCCAACTGATTGCTCGCGTGGATGAGCAGCTCGATTTTTCGGCACTGGAAGACGCCATCGAGGGCCTCGTCCGTGGTGGCAGTCTCATTCCCTTCAGAAGAGCGTACTTCAGTACAGCAGTAGGTTGAACGCCATTCGGCAAATGTGAAAACGCACCAGCAGCTGCGGGTGGGGGCAATCACTTTGGCTGACAAATCGGTCATTCATATCTCCCGAGATGTCAATCGACAGATCAGGCGATTGACAGACGATTTACATTGACTGATTGAACAATCATCGTAGAATTCCGATCGGCAATCTTGGGTTGCCCATCCCGCGCCGCTCCCGCAGCGGGCTGTTTCTTATCGAGGCGACTGATAGCGGGAATAATTTTTTAGGAGACATTATGAAACGCACGAGAAGAATGTGGCTTACTGCGCTGGCGGCAGCCTCGTTGGTAATGGGCGCCGGTCCGAGCATGGCCGCCGACCCGGTGGTGTTTGGCTATATCGACGACCTCTCCGCGTTGGTGGCGGAAGCCGGTAACGACAGCCTGAACGGCGTGAAGGTCGCCGTCGCTGAGGCGAATGCCGCAGGCGGCGTGAACGGCAGGCAAATCAAGCTGGTGGTATACGACGGCAAGGTCGATGCCCAACTTACCTCGACGCTCGTTACCCGTGCGATCGAAGACGACGGTGCCCTAGCAATTTTTGGCGGCAACGTATCCGGGTCGGTCCCAGGCGTGATCGCCATCGCCAATGACGTGAAGGTGCCGTTCTTCAGCATGTCCGCTGCTGCGGACAACTTCACCAGTCCGTCCACGCCGTATTTCTTCCGTTTCGGTCCGTCCAACAGCCAGGACGCGGCGGCTGTCGCTAACCTGGTGGCCCAGTCAGGATTCAAGCGTGTAGGCATCATCAACAACTCGCTGCCATTTGGCCTGGACGGCGCATCGGCGATCGCTGCGGCGCTGAAGACACGCGGCATCAACGTAGTGACGAGCCAGGTTTATGAGGTCAACGCCACTGACGTCGCACCCCAGGTGTTGAAGACCCGCGAGGCGAAGCCGGACGTGATCGTGGTGTGGCCTTATCCCGCCGACGGCGGGCGCGTGCTGCGCACCATGGCGCAGCAGAACATAACCACGCCCACCATCATCGCGCGCGTGGCGCTATTCGATACGTTCCGCAAGCTGGCCGGCGACGCTGCCAATGGCGTGGTCGTGCCCAATACCGTGGACACACAACGCCCGGATGTGAAAGCCATGCTGGATAAATTCGCGGCCGCGCACGGACAGCGTCCGCCCACCATGTACATCGCAATGGGCTACGACGGCGCCAAGGCGGCCATCAAGGCCATGGCGGACAGGAAGGTGCTGGCCGCGCTGGATGCGAGGAACCTGCCTGCGGCGCGGGTTGCGATGCGCGACGCCATGGAGAGCATAGGAACGTTCGACAGCCTTCAGGGAACGCAAGGCAACGCGCTTAAATTCTCGGCCGGCAACCACCAGGGACTGCAAGGCGACAACCTGTTCGTGTGGGCCGAAGTGCAGGGCGGCAAACTCGGTAAAGCGGACCTGAAGGCATTCGCGGCGAAGAAGTAACTTCGAGCCAGCCTTCCGCCACGCTCATCGCGTGGCGACCTACGCACCTCAAACAACCGGGTCACCCAGCGATCATGGACGCCATAGCCATTCTTATTCTCTCGGGGTTGACCAATGGCAGCGTCTATGCCTTGGTCGGCCTGTCTCTGGCGATGACTTATAACGCCAGTCGGGTCATTAATTTTGCGCAGGGCGACTTCGTCATGCTGGGAGCAATGACCACCGTGTACTTTGCCACGACTATGGCCTTGCCGATGTTCGTGAGCATTCACCTGGTGCTTCTGGTCTGTGCTGCCGGCGGTTTTCTGATCGAACGTTTCGCCTACCGCCCGCTGATGGCGCGCAATGCGCAACCGCTGACGGTGATGATAGGCACTCTCGCGTGCGCAACCATCATGACCGGCGCCGCCCTGCTTATCTGGGGGCCGAACCAGCTTTTCGTGCCGAACACCTTTTCGCTCAACAGCATTTCCGTGGCGGGCATCACCTCGACGCCCCAACAGATCTCCATCATCGTTACGTTTGTGATGCTTATGGCAGGCATCTGGTTCCTGCTCTACCGCACGCGTTTCGGATTGGCCATCCGCGCCGTAGGTGTGGACCCCAATGTGTCCAAACTCATGGGTATCCGCGCCGAACGTGTCGTAGCGTTTGCATTCGTGTTTAGCGCCATCATAGGCGGCATGGCAGGCCTGCTCGTGGGCCCGTTCCTGGGCGGCCACGTTGCCATGGGTATCGTACTGACCCTCAAGGGTTTTATGGCCGTCATCCTGGGCGGGATGGGCAGCCCGTTTGCCGCTGCCGCGGGGGGCATCGTTATCGGCCTGCTTGAGGCCATCGTCGCCTACTACGGCAACAGTTTCTACGCCGAACCTATCATCTTCGGCCTCATTCTCCTGACCATGGTGGTCCGGCCCGCCGGCCTGCTCGGTGAGTGGGAAGCGACGCGCTAGATGAGCACGCATTTCCTGCGCAACTGGCTCCCCGCGCTCGTCATACTGGCACTCGGACTTGGGCTGCCGCTGGTGATCGAGAGCGGATTCCAGCTCCGGCTCGCGATGCTGATCTGTATTTACGCGGTATTCGGCATGGGCTTCAACATGTTGTTTGGTCTGGCCGGACAACTGTCGCTGGGGCAACAGGCATTTTTCGCGATTGGCGGTTATACCTTCGCCCTGCTGCAGATCCATTACGCGGTGCCCTGGCCGCTAGCCATGCTGGCGGGCGCTGTTGTGTGTGCCATCGTGAGCCTGGTCATCGCGGTTCCGGTGCTCCGCATGCGCAGCCACTATTTGGCCATGGCCACGCTGATGTTCGCAATGATCGTGCACGACGTGGCGCTGCGCTGGACCGCCGTCACGGGCGGAAGCTCCGGCCTGCAGATTCCATCGCCCGTGCTGTTTGGGGTGCGTCTCGGTCGACTGGAAATCTACTACCTAATCCTCGCCATCGCGGTGCTGGCGTTCCTGGTTCAGATTTTCATCAAGTCCACCCATCTCGGGCGAGCACTGGAAGCGATCAAGGTCGACGAGACGGCTGCTTCCAGCTTGGGCATCCCCGTAAATCGCTACAAGACCAGCATCTACGTGCTGGCGGCGGTGTTCGCGGCAGTGGCGGGCATGTCGTTCGCGATAGTGAGCCGCAGCGTTGACCCGGCTTATTCCACCATCGGCATGGTCGTGAATCTGCTCACGCTGACGGTGGTCGGCGGGTTGGGCAGCCGCATAGGCCCATTCCTGGGTGCGGCCATCGTCATCCTCGCGCCACAACTGCTGGCCGGGCTGCAGGAGTATGAGACCTTGATCTATGGCGTCGGCCTGTTGCTGTTCATCATCTTCGTTCCTTGTGGGCTGGCGGGGCTGATCGAGCGTGCCGGCGGCGCTTCCAAAGCGGGAACCGCCGGCACCGCACTACCAGTCGGCAGTTTGCCCGAGGCGAAAAATCCATGAGCGCGGGAACCGTACTGCTTTCGGTTCGCGCGGTGAGCAAGCGTTTTGGCGGCTTGGCTGCGGTCGACGGTGTTTCCTTCGACGCGCCCAAGGGAAAAATTTTCGGCGTGATCGGCCCCAACGGAGCTGGCAAGTCCACGTTGTTCAGCCTTATCAGCGGGCTTGCGCCGTTGTCGGACGGAACAGTCTTTTTCGACGGTTCGGACATGGGCGCGGTCCCGGCGCATGGGCGCAGCGCCATCGGGATGACACGCACGTTCCAGATCGTGCGCCAGTTCGGGCACCTGAGCGTTATCGACAACGTCATGCTCGGAGGACACACCCGAATGTCGTCAGGCTTCATGGCCTCGTTGTTGCGATTACCTGCGGTGCTGGACGAGAATAGAACGTTGCGCAACCTGTCCATGGAATGGCTTGCCTTCGTCGGTCTTGCTCAACGTGCGAGTGACCTGGCATCGCATCTGCCGCATGGTCAGCAGCGCTTACTGGAGATTGCGCGCGCCATGGTTGTAGGCCCCAGGCTCCTCATGCTGGATGAACCCGCAGCGGGATTGAACGGCGCGGAAACCGTGAATCTGCTGGAGATCTTGCGCAAGATCAATGCGCAAGGCACCGCGATCCTGATCGTCGAACACGACATGAAGTTCATCATGAGCCTGTGCGACCGTATCGTGGTGCTCGATCATGGCGCCCGCATCGCGGAAGGCACACCCATCGAGATCCGTCGCGACCCGGCAGTCATCGAAGCCTATCTCGGAAAGAAAGCCATAGATGCTGCGGGTTAACAACGTCAGATCAGGCTACGGCAGGAGCGAGGTTCTGCGCGGGGTGTCGATGTCGGTCGAGGCGGGCAAGGTGGTGGCCATCATCGGGGCGAACGGCGCGGGCAAGTCCACGCTGGTCAACACCATCTCCAAGCTTCTTCCTGTGCTCTCGGGCCGCATCGAATTCGAAGGTCAGGATGCCACATCGCTCTCGGCCGCCGACATGGTCGAGCTAGGCATCATCCAGGTGCCTGAGGGTCGCAAACTGTTCGGTCCATTGACCGTGGACGAGAACCTGACGCTGGGCGCCTACCGGTCTCGCGGGGCCACAGCGACCGCTATCGCCAGCCGCAAGAAATTCGTGCTTGAGTTGTTTCCCAAACTCGCAGAACGTTCATCCCAGCGCGCCGCGACGCTTTCAGGAGGCGAGCAACAAATGGTGGCAATTGGGCGCGCGCTGATGGCCGAACCCGTACTACTGCTGCTCGACGAACCATCGCTGGGCTTGGCACCAATCATTGTGGACCGGATTTTCGAAACCCTGGATCGCCTGCGTCGCGAGGGCGTCACCATGCTGCTGATCGAGCAGCGCGCCCATGCGGCACTGGATCTGGCCGACTACGCCTACGTTATGGCTACGGGAGTAGTCGTTGCCGAAGGGCCGGCGGCCAGCCTGCGAGGCGACGAGCGTGTGCGCAAAGCCTATCTCGGGGAAGCCGAATCTCCCGACGCCTAAGATGTGGGAATCACGGTGCACGTGGACAGTCAGGAAGGCAGTAAGGGTTGCGTATGGGAATCTGCTGTGCCCCTGAACTACCAGCGTCTGATGGGTGTCCGGCTCGAACCGGAAACTTTTTTGCTGACGCCGCAAGCGACCATGTTTTACGCGCTAGGTGTGGGCTTTGGCTACGACCCCAAGGACGAGGGGCAACTGCGCTTCGTGCAGGAGCTGCGCTTGCAGGTCGCTCCGACGATGGCCGTGATCATCGGCGCCGCACGGTCGTGGATCCACCGTGATCCCGGCTTTGGTGTCACTAGGACGGGCATGCTGCACGGGGAGCAATCCATAGAACTTCACCGCCCCCTGCCCAGCGAAGGATCGATCACGGCCGAGACGCATGTGACCGAGGTCGTAGATAAAGGCGCAGGCAAGGGTGGGCTGGTGCTGAGCAGAACCGTGTTGCGTGACGCCGCGGGCGGGGAACCGATAGCGACACTGTCTTCCACGCTTTTTGCCGTGCGGACGGTGGCTTCCGGGCGCCACCAGTGGCGAAAAATCCGACTGCATCGGTGTTACCCGTTCCGGACCGACCGGCGGACTGGGTGTGTGACCTTCCCACCATCACGCAGGCAGCCCTCATCTACCGCTTGTCCGGTGATGATCACCCTTTGCATATCGATCCTGAATTCGCCTGCGCTGCCGGGTTTGCGCAGCCCCCGTTGTATGGAAATTGTAGCTTTGGCATCGCCGGCCATGCGCTGCTGCGAACGTGCTGCGATTACGAAGCGTCGCAGCTGGAAGCCATGTCCTGCCGCTTTTCCGCGCCGGCGTATCCGGGGGAAACCATCCGGACCGAGATCTGGAGCACTGGAAGCCACCAGCAGTTCCGCTGCACCGTTCCCCAACGCGACGCCTTGGTGATCAGCAACGGACAAGCTAGCATACGCGTATGACAATACCGGCAGGACACGAAAAATGAAGCCTCTTGACGGTCTGTTCGTACTGGACTTCTCGACACTGCTGCCGGGGCCGATGGCCACCTTGCTGCTTGCGGAGGCGGGTGCGCAGGTGTTGAAAATAGAGCCACTAGCGGGCGAGGCTATGCGCGCGTATGAGCCGCCATGGGGCGACGACAGCGCCATTTTCGGGCTGCTCAATCGCGGCAAGCAGAGCCTGGCGATCGACCTCAAGGAGCCGGCCGCGCGGGAACACGTTCTCGGCCTGGCGCGCAAGGCGGACGTCGTGGTCGAGCAATTCCGGCCCGGCGTCATGGACCGCCTGGGCTTCGGCTACGACGCACTGTCGCGTATCAACCCGCGATTGATCTATTGCTCGATCACCGGGTACGGACAGACCGGCCCGCGGGCGCTGGAAGCGGGGCATGACCTCAACTACGCGGGCGACACCGGCATGCTGGCATTGTCCATGGGAGACGTAGCCCACGCCGTCTTGCCAGCCACGCCGCTGGGTGACATCGGCGGCGGATCGTACCCGGCCGTGATCAACATTCTGCTGGCCCTGGAGGAACGGCGCCGTACCGGCACCGGCCGCCATATTGACATTGCCATGAGCGAGAACATGTTCCCGTTTGCCTACTGGGCGCTGGCGACCGGCTTCGCCACCGGTCACTGGCCGGGCAACGGCACCGATCTGGTGACGGGCTTTTCGCCGCGTTACCGGGTCTATGCAACGCGCGACCGCCAGGCCCTGGTGGTTGCCGCGCTGGAACCCAAGTTCTGGGCCACCTTTTGCGATGTCGTCAATCTGCCGGAGGATTTGCGCAATGACGCGGTCGACCCGGCGGCGACGTCCCTGGAGATCGCGCGTATCGTGGCATCGGAGGACAGCGCGGTATGGGCGCAAAGGCTGGAAGGCAAGGATTGTTGCGTCTCGCTGGCGGCCAGCATGGAGGACGCGGTGCGCGACCCGCACTTCATTGCCCGCGGCGTCTTCGCCGCGCAGGTAACCAATGCACAAGGCACATCGCTACCCGCTTTGCCCATGCCCATCATTCCGGCATTCCGGGTAAAACCCGAGGGCGCGCTGCCTGCGCCCGGCCTGCACGGCCATACCGGTATCCCGGCAAAGGTCCCGGAATGAACCAGCACGAGAGCCTGGCTGGAAAATTGGCCGTCGTGACGGGCGGTGGGAGCGGCATCGGCGCGGCATGTTGCCGGGTGTTCGCCGGCCTTAGGGCGCGTGTTGCCGTCGTTGACCGCAATATCGAAGCGGCCAGCAGCATTGCGGCAGACATCGGTGCAAACGCGTATGCATGCGATGTCGCGAGCGAAGAAAGCGTGGCCGTGGCGGCTGCCGCCATCGAGTCGGCCATGGGTGCGGTGTCCGTGCTGGTCAATTGCGCCGGCATCGTGCAAGGGCGGGCTGGGCCCTACGACATGTCGATGCGCAAGTGGGACGAGATCATCCGCGTCGATCAGCGCGGTGTCTACGTTTGTTGCACGGTTTTCGCCCGCGCCATGCTGGAGCGGCGACATGGCGCGATCGTGAATATCGCCTCCATTGCAGGCATGCGCTCGATGCCGCTACATGCCTATGCTCCCGCCAAGGCGGCGGTGATTGCCATGACCGAAACCCTGGCCGCCGAATGGGGCGCCTCGGGCTTGCGTGTCAATGCCGTGTCGCCCGGATTCACGCGCACCGAAGGTATGGTCAGCGCCATCGAAGGCGGCTTCCTGGACGCGGCCGCATTGACCTCGACCGCCGCGCTTCAGCGCCTGGTCGAGTCGTCCGAAGTTGCACAGGCAGTCGCCTTTCTGGCTTCGGATGCGGCTTCCGGCATCACCGGCGTGAACCTGCCGGTGGACTGCGGCTGGCTGGTCGGATCGACCTGGCATGCCTACGGCGGGTTGCCCCAGAAGCGCGATGCTTGAACATCAACAATCGGCACAAATAGTTCGGATAATTGCGACCTGGGTTGGGCATGGTTCCGATTGACTTCTACTGGCGCGCCGCCGTGCGCTGGCCCGGCAACGTAGCACCGACACACCCGGCGGCGTTAGCCGTTATGCGGACCTGGCGGCGCAGGTATCAGCAATTGCTGCGGCATTTTTGACCATCGACACCGAGCTCCAGAGCCGGGTCGGCATCTGCGCCCCGAACACTCCAGAACACTTCGCCACCCGGCTCATGGTACTCGCTTACGACGAGATATGGGTGCAGATCAATCCTAAGAGCACGCGCCCCGAATTTCGCGACGTTATCGATGCATTCTTGGACTGATTGATCAATCAGGAATGTGATAGTATCAAGTTTTCGTTACGTGTCGGGCAATAAAAACTCTTGGTCAACCATGTCACAACGCTATGCGGTAGTCACTAATATCTTGGGGCAAGGTGCGACGGAATTAGCACTGGCTTTGGCGGGTTCCGGCTTTACGACCTTCTGCCATAGCGACGACTTTGCCGACCACGCGACGAGAACTGCATTTGATCGTGCCTACCCTGAACTGCTTTCATCACACTTAACAAATATCCCGGACTTCATCGCAGAGGCCCTGACCCGCTTTGGCAAAGTCGACGCTGCAGTGGCTAATCTGGTGGGTGATTTAAAGCAGGGTCTGTTGGAAGGGATGACTTTAGACGACTATAGAGAGGCACTTGATCAATATGCGGTTCAGCCGCTTTGTCTTGCTAGGTCACTTCTTCCGTCTATGAAGGCGCGTCGCCAGGGACGGATTGTTGTGATCACAAGGACTGCGGAGGTAGCTTTCAGACCCGGCCTCGTTATTCATTCGGTTGCGCGTGAGGCGACAAACGCGATAGTGAGGGCGCTAGACATAGAAATCGGCGCTTTTAACCTCACGATTAATTTAATTGCTCGTATCGAATCGGCACACAATAAGTTTCTCGGTATGGACGTTTCGCCTGACAGAGATCTTTCAGGTGACCCAAGTCGAATGCAGAGCTCCGGAAAGCTATCTGAAATATCGCAACTCATAAATTTGCTTGCCGGTGGACAAGCCGATTTGATTTCTGGAAAGTTTTTCACTTACGCCGAATAGCAAGCCTTCCGGGCTGACTCGTTTATCGGATGGATCAGGCTGTAGTCGTCTACTTCCTCGACCACTGTGTTGTACGAACTCCGTTGTGCTGAATCGACGTTTGTTCAGCCAATAAGTTGCATGGACGGATAACAAGCGAGCCACGGGCCTTCAAATAGTCCCGCTCGTAACCAGCGGTGTTGGCGCGGCTGCGAGGAGAGTTTTACGTACAACAACTTGAACACTGGAGAAGACCATGAGCGAGGTTTTTGTTGTGGGTGTAGGCATGACACCTCTGGGAAAACATTTGGACAAGTCCGTCAAGAAGCTGACTGAACTTGCCGTCGATGCAGCGCTGGCCGATGCAGGAGTGGCGAAGGAAGCGGTGGAGGCGGCCTGGTTCTGCAATACACGGCAAGGCGCGCTGGAGGGCCAGCATGGTATCCGCGGCCAGGTATCGCTGCGCGCCTATGGCTTCGAGAGTATTCCCATCTTCAACACCGACAACGCCTGCGCCAGCTCGAGTTCTGGACTGATGCAGGGTTATGCCACGGTGCGCGCTGGCATTCACGACGTGGTGCTTATCGTCGGAGCGGAGAAAATGAATTACCCCGAAAAGCGCCAGGAAATGTTCGAAGCGTTCAAGGGCAGTTGGGACCGCCAGTTGGCTGATGACCATATGAAGGCACTGATGGAGATGGGCAGCGGCCTTAAGCTACCGCCGGAAGCCCTTGCCGATACTGGCGAGCGCTCCGTATTCATGGACATCTATTCGGCCCTGGCGCGGTGTCACATGCACAGATTCGGGACCACACAGCGACAGATTGCCGCCGTGGCTGCCAAGAACCACTGGCATTCGCAGTTCAATCCGATGGCGCAATACCGCAACCCGATGACGATCGAAGAAGTCCTGGCGGACCGACTGGTGTCATGGCCGATCACACGGTCTATGTGTGCACCAATGAGCGACGGTGCCGTCGCCCTGTTGATCGCGTCGAGGTCTGCGTTGTCTCGGTTCGACAAAAAGCGCGCTGTCCGCGTGCGTGGCATTGGCGTAGCAAGCGGCAGCAACCGTAAGCCCAGCGAAGTCGAACGCCACTTGACCCGGATCGCCTGCGATCGCGCGTACGCGATGGCTGGTGTCGGCCCAAAGGACGTTGACGTAGCCGAGCTGCACGATGCTTCGGCCATTGCCGAAATCCTGCATAGCGAAAACTGCGGATTTGCCGAGTACGGCGGAGGAGGTGCTCTGGTCGAATCCGGGGCGACACGGCTTGGCGGGCGATTGCCGATCAATGTGTCGGGCGGTCTGCTTTCCAAAGGTCATCCCATCGGCGCGACTGGAGGCATTCAAGTACGGGACCTGGTGTTGCAACTGCGCGGCGAGGCGGGCGAGGCACAGCTACCAAACGCCCGAATCGCGCTTGCCGAGAACGGCGGCGGCTTCTACGGCATCGAGGAAGCGGCCTGCGTCGTGACTATCCTTGAGAAGCCGGAATGAAGGCCATTCACTACTGCACGCTGACGGCATTCAAGCCAGTCTGGTGTCCGAATGACGGTTTGCTTTGCTTTGGTTGGCTGTTAAGGCATCGAGCTAGATATCAAAGATCGCAATACTATGGTTGACCAACCCAAACGAGTTGCCATGATTACCGGTTGCGGCAAGGCCGAGGGAATTGGGTGTGCAACTGCCAGACTCTTGGCCGCTTCCGGGATTGCGGTGGTTGTTGCTGACATCGAGGCTCGGGGCGCAGCGAGCGATAACGAACCAATAAGAAACACAGAATGGCAAGGCTTGGATAGCCTCGTCAACGAGATTCAGAGCAAAGGCGGTAAAGCCATTGCGGTCCGTGGCGATATCAGCAGCGAAGAAGACACAGAACAAATGGTAAGGGCCGCAATGCACCAGTTTGGACGAGTTGACATCCTGGTCAATAACGCCGGCGCACCGCATGGCTTAGACCGCGGTGACATCGAGGGCGTCCCAGTCAGTGCGTGGGACCGGGTGATGGAAATAAATGCGCGCGGTGCATTCCTGTTGTGTCGTGCCGTGATTCCGTCTATGCGCGCGCGTAAATGGGGCAGGATCGTCAACGTCTCCTCTGTGGCTGGATTGATGGGTTTCCCTTACCGCGGTGCCTATTCGGCATCGAAGGCTGCTGTCATTGGATTCACGCGGTCTCTGGCTATCGACGTCGCCGCTGAAGGAATCACCGTGAACGCGATCTGCCCGGGATCCATCCTCACCGCGCGGGCCTTGAGCACCGCAAAACGAAACAACACTTCCACCGTCGATGACGTTTTGAAAGCGCGAGCCCTGACCATACCCATGAAACGGCACGGCAACGCGGATGAGGTTGCTGCGGCCATCGCATTTTTTGCGTCCCCATCGAGCTCTTATGTTACCGGGCAGACACTCGCTGTGGACGGCGGGGGCCTGCCGCCCGGGTGATTGATGTCCTGTTGCCGCGAGCGATTGCGTGCTTCTCGCCAGCCTGGCCGCCAATCGCACGGCGCTCTCTGGAGTTGCCTCAAGAGAAGTAGCCGCCGCTAGTCACAGGCTGTCTTGCTCGCACGCTATGAGATACCGGGCAAGTTTCTCTCCTCTGAATTTCCGCACCCATAGGCAGCTAGCGAGATCTAAGCGGTCGACACCGCAGTCGCGCGACTGAGAACTCTTGTCCAATTGACCTCATGTGGTCAAAAAATTCAAATCCGTTTAAATATCGGTGCTTTACTGACCAAAAGCATTGCAGCTGAGTCTGAAATGTCCCGTAGGGTCAAAATTTTCAAGGTTGCGCTTTTCCCGAATGGCGTAGTGGCTGCTCCAGCCGTCCAGCTTCATGGCGTACCATTCCAGTGCCGTTGTTTTGAACGTGTTCGCCGCCGGGGTAAGTGCCTTCAGCTTTTCAACCTTGCGCACCTGTACTGGATCAACCCCGGTGGATTTTTGCAACTTCGCCGCATCACGGGCTTTGCGGGCATCCTTTGCGCCAACGTCCGGGTAACTGCCCAACGCCATGCGGCCTTCTTTGCCATCTTTGCGGTACTTGTAGAACCATCGCTTTGACCCCGCCGGGCTGACTTCAAGGTACAAACCGCCAGAACAAGCTAGGCGCACCCGTGTTTTTCCCGGTAGGCAAGTCGCGTTTTTGCATTCGGCGTCGGTCAACATGGGGCACACCTCCTAATTCAGACTGGGGGAACAACCAGGTTTCACTGGGAAACGGGGGAACATTTACCCCAAAAAACCCGAAAACCCTCCTTCGTTCCCCCGCTTTGCCTTGGTTGTCAATAGCGGCACTTAAACCTCTTTGCACTGTAACTAGCTGATTTACCAATGAAAAAAGCCTCTAGGTATCGCTACTTAGAGGCCTTTAGACTGTCGCTTGGTCGGTGTGAAAGGATTCGAACCTTCGACCCCTTGCACCCCATGCAAGTGCGCTACCAGGCTGCGCCACACACCGAAAACACGG
>Ga0214919_10001903_pt1 | contig 33506 bp, 48 predicted proteins | sample LL1503_MetaG_FD_177994 | JGI IMG/M metagenome (GOLD analysis project Ga0214919, IMG submission 177994) | Freshwater microbial communities from Lake Lanier, Atlanta, Georgia, United States - LL-1503 | ecosystem: Environmental > Aquatic > Freshwater > Lake | place: USA: Georgia | collected... | reverse complement strand
ATGATATATTTTATTTAAAGATATATTATATATATCATATATATTATGATAGTGTAAATAATTTAAAATAAATAAAATATAATATAATAAAATTAGGATTATATCTTAATTGAATAAAATATTTCATTATAAACAAATATAAAATATACCTAATAAATTTAATAATTATTAAATTTATTAATTGAAAATATAATTAATATTATTAACATTAATTATACAATCATATAATAAAATAACATAGATTAGAACACATAACATTTATTATAATAAATTATTTAATAATATGATTAAAGTAAATAATAATCAGAAAGTATATAATTATAAAAATTATAACAATAATAAATATAAAATGATCATTAACTATAATAATATTAATAATAATTTATTAATTAAAATTAGTAAATTGATACTTTAAATTAATAATTATACAATAATAAATTATAAATTATCAAAGATTTAGAAAATTAATATAATAATAAAATTAATAAATTAGAAACTAAAATAGATGAAAAAGATTTAGAATTGTAATTTTAATAAAATTATTAAAAAGAATATTAATAAATAAAAGATTTATAATTAAAAGAATAATAATCAAAATATGAATCAAAAATAGATGATTTATAAAAAAAAATATTTTATTTTGAAAATATTGATAAAAATATTAGTAAAAAATCTATTTTATCTGAAAAAATATTAAGAGATTATTTAATAGATTAATTAGATGATAATTATTAATTAATTGAAACTTCTAAAATGTCATAATTAGGAGATTTTTTAATAATTGATAAAAATACAAATAATGGAATAATTATAGAAAATAAAAATTATAATGATAAAATTGATTTAAAAAGTATGAATAAATATGATAGAGATATAGATAAACCATAATTAAAAAAATAATTATTAAATATAAATATAATAGGTGGAATTATATTATCTTAAAAAAATTTATTTTAAAATTTAAATGAAATTGATTGTTAATTATAAAATAATAAATTAAAATTTTATATTGGTAAATATGAAGATAAAAAAAATATTATTATACATATTATATTTTTAATATTTAAAATCTAAAATAATTCTTTAATTATTAATTAATTAAAAAATATTGAATTTAAAAATAGAATTTTTAATATTATTAAAAAAATAAATGATTAAGAAAAAGAAATTGATAAAATTATTTAAATGTTAAAATCTATTATTGATTTATTATATGATAGAAAAAATAGTATTATTTAAATTAGTGATGATTTAGATTAATTAATAAAAAATATTATAAATAATTAATCATTTATTAATCATACAAATAATATATAATAAATTGATGAAAATATCTAATTATAATAAATATAATAAATAGATATTTAATAAATAGATATTTAATAAATAGATAAATAATAAATAGATAAATAATAAATAGATAAATAATAATAATAAATATAATAATTAAAAATAAATTATAATGAAAAAGATATTTAATAAATAGTAGATGAAATTTTAATAATAGAAAATAATAAAAAAAATAAATATCCAAAAATATTAATAATATCAATAATAATATATAAATTATTTGGAATGATAAATAATGAACTTTATTTAAAAAATAAAGATATTATAGAAGATTTTTTAAATAAAAATTTTTAATAATAAAAGACATCTTGTTCAAAATCTTAATTATTGTAATCATAATAATTATAATTTTATAATTAAATTATATAATTGAATGATATTAAATAATTATTTAATACTGATTAAAAATATATTTGGAGTATGATGTATATTAATATTAAATTATTATGATTTTTAATAATTTCTTAAATTAGGTTTTAAATAATCTAGATTTAAATATTTAAATATATCTTTTTCAGATTTTATTTCAATAATTTTATCATCCTTATATAATCCATATTCATTTAATTTATATCCTAATCTTTTTGCTTTTTTTCTAATATCAATATTAAATAATTTAGATCCAGTAAAATATAATAGACCACTATAATAAGATTCATATGGTAAAAATCTAATATCTATTCTATATAATTCATTTATATAATTAACAATACCTGAATATTTAGTATGTATATTTTCAATTGTTAAGTCATCATATATTATTTTATCTTTTTTTAATTTATCAATTATTTTATATAATATTTTAGATTTATATAAATCATCAATATTAATAATATCTTTCGAAACAATTAATATATCAATATCATTTGAATATTTTAATTTTCTTCTAAATGATCCACAAAATTTAATTTTAATATTATTAAAAGTATCTAATGATTTTATAAAATTTTTTTTAAATTTTTTAATATTTTCTCTCGGTATATTATTTTTTATTTTATCATGATAAAATATACCCTTTTTAATATTATCATCTATTTTTATTTTTTTTTTATTAACTAATCTAATAAATTCATCTATATCTTTTATATTATATTGTTTAATTAATTCTTTTGCATTTTTTATACCTATACCATATATATCTTCTAATTTTTTTAATAATTCATCATATTTTAAATCATATTTATTATATTTTAGTTCTTTTATATAACCATATTTAATAATTTCAGCTACTCTTTTAATAATACCTTTTCCAATACCAATTTTTTTATCAATAAACTAGTTTAAATCTGTTGCTTGTTTTATTTCAAAATTTAATTTTTTAACAAAAATTAAAAAATTCTAAAAAATTTTAATTTTATAATTTAATTTATTATCTTTTATAAATTCAGATGGTAAAGTTTTATAATAATTTATTATATTAGTAAATTCATTTATTATTTTTTGATTCATTAATATTTAAATATATTTATTGTTAATATATTATAAATCATAATATTTTAAATAATCAATCTTTTTATCTTTAAAAATAAATATTAAATCTCTTATTTTATTTACTTCATCATCTTTAATATTCATTAAATTATTTAATATATCATCTATATTTAAATCTTTTAAACATCTTATAATAAAATATATTGAAAATACTCCACATTCAGATCCTTTATACTAGTGTCTAATTTTATTAGATTTATATATAACATTTTTTTTATTATTTAATTTATTATACTAATTAATAATATTATCAATTAAAATTTTAAATTCTTTCTATGGTTTAATACCAACTGAATCATAATAATATATTTCTTTATTATTTATATTTCCATATATTGCTACCCAATGTTGTCCTGGACCATTACTATCATCTGTATTATATACAATACCAAATTTATTTTTACCATTTTTTAATAATTCATTGATTTTTATATAACTAAAATCATGATCACAAGGAACAGCTCCAAAAAATTTAAAATCAGGATAAATAATTTCATATCTTTTAAGAACTTCATTAATATTAATAGTATTTAACCATGTATATTTTTCATCTGAAATAATGGGTAAAAAATAAGTATAATATTCTTTTATTAAATTATCATCATCTAAAATATTAATCCAATTTAACTAGTCTTCTCCTAATTTATCTATTAATAAATTAGTAATATATATTTTATCTTTAATTTTATTATTATCATAATTAATCTTATTATCTTTATTTTTTTTATTATAAATTTTGATAATATGTAATAATTTATCATTAGGTAAACAAGATAAATTATCATAATTTATATTAAATGAACATTTAGTATATTCTTTGCATTTAGAAAAGTAATTTTTATTATTTGTTTTTTTATCTAATCTTTGAAAACATATTTTTCTAATTTCTGTCATTATATACAATAATTATTATTTTAATATTTAGGTTTAATTATAATAAATAATATAAATATTTTTTATATAATAAATGTATAATAATATAGATGATAATAGAAAAAAATTATTATATAATATAAATAAAATTAATAATAGTTCTTGTTATAAAAATATTTTTAAATTTATAGTTAATAATAATATTAAATATAATAAAAGTAATAATTATATAATTTTTAATACAATTGATTTAAATGATAATCAAATTTCAATAATTAATAATATTATTAAAAAATATGAATATAATAATCAAAATATAAAAAAAATTTTTGAAACTAAAATAAATAATTTATTATAATGTTTATAATAAAAAATTGAAATTATTATTATATAAATATATATTACTATTTATTATTATTTATAAACTAGTTTCAATTTCATACAATGATTAATAATAATAATATCCTTGAAAATAATATTTTAAATGATGAAAAATTTAATATAATTAGAAATACTTATATTCAAAAATTAAAAGATCTAAATATATTTAAAAATGATGAAATTATAAATAATATTGAAAATAATATATTTAATTTTACTATTAAATATTCATTAAGTAAAAAAGTATCCCATTACATTTATATTTATAATCATAAATTTAATAATATAATTAATGATATTATAAATAATGATAAATTAATTTTTGATATTAATAATAATACCATTAAAAATATATGTCATCTATCTAGATTAGAATTAAATCCAAATATATGGAAAAAGAAATATGATAAATATAACACATCTATTGAATCTATCAATTATATTAGTAAATCTAATATTTATACTTGTAAAAATTGTAAAAAGAATGAATGTTATGTATATGAATTATAGACACGTTCAGCTGATGAACCTATGACAATATTTATAACTTGTATAAATTGTGGAAAAAAATGGAGAAATTGAAAAATATAAAAAATATTATTTAGTTTAATTATTATTTTAATATGATATTTATAATAAATATTATATTAAATCATAATTTATATTTTATTAAATTATAAAATATTTTTTTATTATGTATATATATATATATATAATAAATTATTATGGAAAAAACTTCTGAAATTGTCTCAAATACTGTAACTAATACTTATAATGATATTGTTTCTAATATTAGAAATATTGAATTAAATGATGTTGTTAAAACAATTTCATATTTATTCCTTGTTTTATATGCTTCTCTTGTTAGACCAGAATTACCAAGATTTTTAGAAACATTATTTAGAAATAATTTATTTAGATTATTTGTATTTTTCTTAATAGCTTATTTAGCTGAAAAAGAAAAGAATTATACTCTTGCTTTATTAGTAGCTTTAGTATTCTTTGTAACTATGAATTATTTAACTGAAAGAGAAGTTGAATCTAAAATGACTTCTTAGATTAAAGAATTAAAAAATAATGATAATTAATTATAAATAATAATGAATCATTATTTATAGTTTTAAATATTTATATAATCATTATAGTTATATAATCATTTTAATAATATATTTAGATCTTTTTTTATTATTTTATGTTTATTTTCATTTAATAATTAAAATATCATTTATTATGATTATATTATTTTTTCTATATCATTTACTATTATTATAATAGATCCTTTTTCAAATATAAATATATTTATATTTTCAAATCTAATATATACTCCTGCATGAATTAAATTTTCAAATTTAAATTTAGAAGAATCAAAATTTTATATTAATAATTTATATAATTTATCTCTATTAATTGTAAATCCTATATTAAAATTTGTATTTATCATATTTATTTTTATATTTTCTAAATCTATATATCTTTATTTATTTTTTACACATATATATTTTTTTATTTTATTAAATATATATATTATATCATCATAATATTTACATCCTGTTAAAACAACAGAACCATTATTAAATAATTTTATATTAATATATTTATATATTTTTTTATATTTTTTTTACTTTGTGATATACAATAATAATGTTATTTAATTATGAAATTATTTTTTTTTATCTTTATTTTGTGAATATTTTATTATATTTTTATCATTTATCATTTTCTTTTTATTCTTATATTTTATATATAAAATATTTTTTTTATTTATTACTATTTCATCATATAATTATTATAAATCTTTTATTTCATTATTTATTTTACAGGATATAGTCATAGTTGATATATTAATATCCTTTGGTATTTAATAATTTTTAAATGTATTAATATAATCAGATAATGTATCAAATTAAATCATATATTATATTATTCTTAAAATTAATTTTATATCTTTAAATATAATTATATTATATTATTTAAAGTATATATTTTTCAATATTTTTTTAAATTTATATATTATATATTTATTATATAATGGATATAATATCTTCAAGTATTATAAGAATTATAAATAATATATATAAAGATATTACTAAAAATGAAACAATAAATAATAATTTTAAAAAATATGAAGATAAAATTATAAAAAAAATTAATATATTTATATATATATCTATTGGATTATATTTTTTAATTTTTATTTCTTTAATTATTATTATTTTATTATTATATAAATTAATATATTAAATTATATATTTTTATTATTTTTTTATATTTATTTTATTATCATATAAATTATTATCTAAATTATAATATCCATAATTTTCTCTCTATGTAATATTCTCTTCTCTTAATCTTACATTAATCTATGATTTATCATTTGATAACATTACATTTATATTTGTTGGATCTCTTCCTTGTGCGATCTATTCTTTATCACAATTTAATAATATATTTTTTAATTCTGAATAATTTACATTTGATTTATTATTATAAATATTTCCTACTTTAAAATCAAGTGCTAATTCTTTTAAAGTTGTTTTAATTTCATCTAATATATTTACATATGATTTATCCTATCCTTTAAAATTAATAATATCTAATTTATTATTTAATTCTCTTAATGTTGATTTAATTTCATCTGATATATTAACATATGTATTTTCATTTCCTTTATAATTTAATACATCTATATTATTTATATTTTGTCTTAATGTATTTTTTATATTATTAAAATTATTTATTTTTACATCCTATTTATTTGATCTTAAATTATTATTATTATAGATATTATCTAATACATTTCTTAATGTTAATTTAATATCATTAATAATTGGAATATATATATCATTACCTTTATAATTTATTATATTTATTTTATTTAATATTTGTCTTAGTGTTAATTTTAAATCATTAATATTATTTATTTTTATTGATTGTTTTGAATCTACATTTATATTTATATTTTTATTTTCTTCTAATACTTCTTTTAATGTTGTTTTTATTTCTGTTTCTAAATCTTTATAATGTATTTTCTATACTGAAGAAAAATTATTATTGTTATCTAAATTATCTAATATTCCTCTTAATGTATTTTTTATATCATCTATTTTATTTATTTTTAAATTTTTATGTATATTTGATATGTTGTAATTTGTTATATTATGTAATGTTTCTTTCTAATTTTTTTTTGTATTTTCAACTCCTATTCTATTACAAGTATTTAATAACATATTCATTAATGCATTATCTAATGTTGAAGTATTATTTATTAATTCTTTTAATGTTTTTTTTAATTGCTATTTATCATATATCTATTGTTTTCCTATTAATGAAATTATATTTGTAGGTTCAATATTATATGATATTTTATTACTTTCTTCAACACTACCATTATTATTAATATTATATTTTTTAATATCACTTTCAATTCCTCCAAATAGTTCTGTTTTAAATAATTCTCTATTATTTATATCAATAGTTATATTTTCATCCATTTTTTTTTTATTTACATTATTTGATGGTACCGAATAATTAATGGTATCATTTATAATTATTTTATTTTTATTATTATTTATTTCTAAATTATAATTAGGCTATAATGTTTTATTTCCATATATTATTGGTAAATTATATGTTAATTTTGGATTATTTATTGTTCTTAAATTATCTACTGTTTTTGGTATTATTCTTATATTAGTATTATATCCATATCCATTAATTCCTATCATTTCTGAATTAAATGGTTTTTCATTTCTTAATTCTTTCTCTAATATCATTCTCGTTTTCATTTTATCTGTATTAAATAAATCATAATCATTTGTCATATAATTATAATTATTAAACATTGGTTCTATTTCTGATTTTGAATCAAAATTTTCTATTGTATATCCAGACATTATATTTAATTTATTATTTGAATTATTATTATAATTTTTATTTCTTTCATCTATATTTGGAACAAAATTATGATTTTCTTTTAAATATAAATTATCATATATACCTAATGTATTATCATTATTATTAATATTATAATAATTATTATTATCATTCTATAAAAATATATTATCATTTATTATTTTATCATTTTTTGATATAACATTATAATTTCTTATTTTATATATATCATCTATTTTTATACTATCTTTTTTATCAATTATAATATTATTTTCATTATTATATTCATTATTATTCTTTTCTTTATTATTAATTGATAATTTGGATAATATTCCTAATATTCCATATGTTAATAATTCCATTATTTATATATAAATATATATATTTTTTATATAATTTAATTTTTTAATCCGTTAATATTTAACAATTTAAAATATATATTATTAATATTAATATATGAGTAAAAATAATAAATTTATTAATGTTGATGATACTACTTCGGATATATTATTAGAAGGTATTATTGATCAAAAAAAAATTAAAAATAAAATAACTAAAATTGATGTTACTAACAGTATTAGAGATAATAATGATACTGAATTTAAAAATATTGCAAATTCTGATAATTCTAATAATAGTTTAAATTTAATTTAGGAAGATAATGAAAGTTCTTCTAAATCATATTCTTCTAAAAGAAAATATAATAAAAAAAATAATGATCAACATTCTGATATATCTAAATCTTCTAAATCTTCTAAATCTTCTAAATCTTCTAAATCTTCTAAATCTTCTAAATCTTCTAAATCTCCTAAATCTCCTAAATCTCCTAAAACTACAAAGTTATCAAATAATAATTAGAATAAAAATATAAATAATAATAATAATATAAATAATATAAATAATATAAATAATATAAATAATAATAATAGTAATCCAATTGATAAAGCAAGTATAACTGTTGCAAAAACATTTTTATTATTTATTATTCAATTTATAGAATATATTAATAATAGATATGATCCATTAGGATTAGATTTAGATGGATGGTCAAACTAGTTAAATAATGAATTAGATAATCATAATGAAATATTATATAAAATATTATAGAAATATAAGGGTAATACAGAAACTGAACCAGAAATACAATTACTAATGGCAATTGTTATGAGTGGTGTAACATTCCATTTTTCTAAAACATTAAGTAAAGGTATGAATAATATTTTTTAGTCAGGAAATTAGAATAATTAGAATAATTAGAATAATTAGAATAATTAGAATAATTAGAATCAACCTAATTATGATTTTCAAAATAATGAAAAAAAAAATAATATAAATATAAATATAAAAAAAGATAATAGTAAATTTACTGAAAATAAAAAAATTATTGAAGATCTAAAAAATAAAGTAGGTATTAATATGGATTATTCTTCTTACACTGAATGATATTAATTAATTTATTTTTTATTTTTATTAAAAAGTAAATTATATAATATATTATTATTTAAAGGTTTTGATCTTTTTAAATTATATTTACTATTATTAATTTTATTTTTATCTTCAATATTATTATAATTATATATTGTACAAATATAGTTATTATCTTTAGAAATTAATAAAATATTTTTTTTATATTCTTCAATACTTTCATTTCCTCCATATATCTATAATACATATTTTGATTTTGACTATATTATTTCAATATCTTTTATATCTATATTATTTATATTAAATATTATATCACGCATCATATATATTATAGATATTTTTTCCCACATTTTATTATCATTTAATTCTATACAATGAGCTAGAGAACAATTTAATGAACAATAATATCCATTTACATAAAAATAATATTGATTATCTATTAATTTAAAATATTCTGGAATTCCAAATATTTTACTTTCTATTAATAATGTACACCACCAACAATTGATATTATTATTTATATTATTATAATCTATATTTTGAGATTTAATATATATATTATTAACTATTACTGAATCTAATTTATTATTTATATTTAATGATATATTATCATCATCCATATCAATATTTTTATCAATATTTATTGTATTATTTGTATTTTTAATAATATCATTATTTATATTTATATTATTTTTAGTATCATAAATTTCAGAATTTATATTTGAGGTAGTTATATATTCTTTATTTTCTATTTTTAATATATCTTCATTTAATATAGGTAAATATGCTAAATAATTATTAGATAATAATGTTGAATTATCATAAATACAAATATTATTTTTATCAACAAGTTTATTAGTTGTTTTTCTTCCTCTTTTCTTCATAATAGTATTATCAATAGTTTTATTTAATAAATTATTATTCTTATTTAATATTTTCATTAATTAATCTTAATATTAATATTAATTAATTTCTTAAATATATATATATTTATAAATAATGGATAGAAATTTATCAAGTTTTAAAAATGATAATTGTTATATTAATCAATATAATAATAATAACACAATGCCATTAAATTATATGTTATATAATGGTAAATATGAAAATTCTACTATATTATGTTCTAAAAATAATATATGTAATACTGAAAATAATTGGACAACTATTGGTGATAGAACTGATGTTGATAGTTATTTAAAAAATGTATCTTTATATTCAAGTAAATGTGCAATAAATAAAAATTTACCTTGTGATCTAATTAATAATCAATCATCTGATATTAAAAGATTACAAGTTGAAAAAAAATTTAGTAATGGTCTTTGTGATAAAGTTCCTGTTGTAAATAATCCTTATTTATATGAAAGAAAATTAAATCCATCTAATTTATCTAAATAAAAAAAAATAATATATTTCATATATATCATATGGCAAATACTTGTTATTTAATCTATTAATATTTTTAAATAAAATCATCTCTTTTATCTTTATCTTTTTATAAAATTTTTATATATTTATTAACTGCTGATAATAATACTATATTTTTTTCTAACCAATCATTTTATTTTTTTATTAATATATTATTTATTTCTTATAATTTCCAATATATAACTTTATCATATTTATATTTATGTTCATATTCTGGATATAAATCATATAAAAATATCTATATTGTTCTTTTCCATAAATCATATTCTTCATATGTATTATATAACTATTATGGATATATATATTTGTATTATCCATTATCATCTACTAATTATATTAATATTCCTTTATTCATTATATTTAATTATTTTTATTTATTATTATCTATATATATTATATCATCTTATGATTATTCCCATTACATTTAATTATCATATTCTTTTATATTACATTATAAAAAATCACATTCATCTTAATTACAACATTCCATTTATAATTACATTTATATCCAATAATGATGTGGAATACTCGTCTCATTTGTTTTTTCATTTATTATTTTTCTACTATATGGACATTTTATCTCTATTAATCTTCCTACTCTCTCATTTTATTATTTATCTTTTGTTTAATAACTATTTATACCATCAGGACTAGCTCCTAAAAAATTATATTTTTAATGAATAATTAATCCAACATCATATAAGATAGTATTATAAATTTATTAATAAAATAATTAAGCAATATATTCAAATTTTTTTCCATGTTATGTATAAATATTATCTTGTATTGTTTTATTTTATAATTTATCTAAAATATATTATTTTATAGTTCCATATTCACCTAAAGCATTTGCACATGTGCTAGCAGATATTATATTTTTTCTCATTTTAAACCATTTTTTAGATTTTTATTTATATTATTTGATATTTAATAAATTTTAAAAATTATCTTTTTTTATTTTATATTATTCTTCCTCTTATTAATTTATTGTGATCATAATATATTATATATTTTATTATATAATAATATAAATATAATCTTATATATAAAATAATAAATATATTTATAAGATAAATTATTAATTATAATATTATGAATAATTTAGAATTACTAGATGTATCAATAGAAAATAATATAATTAATGATTAATAATGTAATTGTTAAACAATAAATTGTTAATAATATATTTAATTATTTTGTTTTAAATGTTAAAAATTTTATTGTATAGACTGTATTGAAGATAAACATGAATTACATTAATATACAACTATTAAAAAATTTATATAAATTATATTATTATAAAATAAATAAATTTAATTAAATAAATTGAATACAATACATAATATTGATATTATTATATAATAATATTTAGATAATTAAAATAAATATATTGAAAAAATAAAATAATAATATGATATTATATCAAATATATAAATAAAAATTGATAATTATAATAAATTTATTTATAATATTAATTTAATTAATTAATATAATATAATTGATATTTATTAATAATATATTAAAGATAATATATTATTTAATAATAAAAAAGATTTTTTAAATAATTAAATTATTAATATATAAAATAAAATTATAAATAATTATTTAAATAATATTGAGGTTATCATTAATAATTATTTATTATATATTTATAATAATTTTAATAATTAAATATATAATTTAAAATTAATATCTTAATATTTTTAAGACATTATTGATAAAACTAATAAAAATGATAGTCATTAAAATATAGAAAATAATGATATAAAAGATAATATAAATAAATAATATTATTAAACAATAAATAATATTTCAATTATTAAGTTTGATAAAAAAAAATATGATAAATATTATTATACTAAATTTATGAATTAATTTACAAAAAAAGATATATCTTATATAATTTTAGATAAATATAATTTAAATAATAATAAATTATATCATATCTTATAAAATTAAAATTATTAAAATTATTCTTATGAGATTTAATAATTTTTAATATAAGATTTATATAATATATATGAAATAGATGATGATATATATATATTGATTTATTAATATTTTTTATATAAATAATAAGATAATTTAATATGTAATCAACAAGTATTATAATATAGTTTAAATAATGTATAATATTTAAATATATAAAATAATTAATTAAATATTAAAAAGATTTCAAATTATTTTTATGATTATATTTATATAAAATATAATTAAAATATATAATTTAAATAAATATTACATTTATTTAATAATAAAATATTGATACTATTAAATAATAATAATATAATATTTTATAATATATTATATTAAAAATAAATAAAATTTAATTAAAAATAATTTTATGATATATAAAATATTATACCAATATATAATTTAAATTTTATAGATAAAAATTAATCATATTATTATTTATATATTTAAATGATGGATAAATAATTATATAAATGTTAAACTTGTAAATATATTGATATTTTATTAAATGAAGATTGTTTAATAATTGAAAATTATAATTTATTATGTCATTTAAAATATGATTATACTCATATCTTATATTATCTTACAATGTTTTTTTGTATAATAAATATTAATGATATTTTATATATTGATATAATTAATGAATTTGGATAATATATTTATAATTATGAATATTCATATGATGAATTTAAAAATTATAAATAAATAAAAATAATAAATAATTAAATTGTTTTTTATTTTGACAATTATTAAAAATATTATGATATATTATTATAATGATATATTATTCTAATAAACAAGTTGTATAATTAGTTGAATAATCTGAACAATTTTCATTTTTATTTGGAATTTTATTTGAAATAAAAAATGTTCCATAACGTTTTTTTATCTTCATTTGAATTAGAAGCTTCTCCACTAAAATAAAACTATTTCTTAAATACAAATAATTATTTTTATCATTACGTTTATAGATATATAAAGCTTTTTTACCAAGTAGCATTTTAATTTCATCTTCTCTAATACAAGAATTACCAATACATATCTATTTTGCTACATTAATATTATTACTAAATGATACATCTTCATTAAAAGTCTATTTATTAGACCATGTATTTTGAGTTAATATTTTTTCTAATGAAGAGTTAGTAGCAGCAGTTTCAAAATCGACACCTTAATATACAAAAAAATAATTATATAATAAAAATATTATAAATATAATAAAAATAATATGTATTTCTTTCATATATATTATTTTTCATATAAAAAATTATAAATTTTTTCTATTTATAATTTATTAAATAATTATTTATATAAAATTTAGATTAAAAAATATTTTGATAATTATTAATTATATTATTATATATATATATATCATATATGGGAGGAAGTTCTTCATCAAATAGTAAATCAACTTAGGAATTCATTAAATCAACAGTATTAGAATCTTTAAGTGAAAAAAATATAACAAATGTTATGAATTCACGTATAAAAAATGAATAGATTTGTTCTACTAGTTCATCAAATATTGTTAATATTGGAAGTAATAATACAAATAGTGGTAATCGTGTTGTAAAATATGGTAAAATTAAATCTGATTAGTCTTCAACTGTTAATCTATCATGTTTAGCAAAAGCAGATATTTTTGTTAAATTAGAAAATGATATAGCAAGTAAAATAATTTCAGATTTAAAAAATACAACAAATACAGAAATTAAAAATTTAATGGATAATAAATTATCTTCTGAATTAGGAAGTATGGGATCACTAGATTCAAATACTGAAACAACTATAAAAACTAATGATTCTAGTGTAAATAAATTTGTAGATAAAGTAAATGTAATTTTATAGAATAATTTAGATAATGAAAATACTAAAATGTGTAAATCAAGTGTTTCAAATGAATTTAATTTTGAAAGTAATTAGAAAATTAAGGGAGATTCTAATTTAGAAGTTGAAGAAATAGAAATTATACAATCAACAGCTGAATTTACTAATTGTATATTTTCAGATAATGTAAAAAATTCTATAGCTAATTCAATAGCTACAGAAATATATGGTAAAACAGATAATATAAATAGTACAAAAAGTGATAATGAACAAAAATCTACAACAGAAAATAAAGGTGTTGGTGGAATATTTAAAAGTATATTAGATGGTATTGGAGGTATATTTTCTAGTGCATTAGGATTATTTATTATAATTGGTGTATTAGGAGCAATATTTTTATTATATATGGCAAAAGGTGGAGGAAATGATTTAGTAAGAGATTTAAAAAAAGGTAAAGGAATTGAATTAGCAAAATATTTTAAAAAAAGTTATTAACTATAAGTTTAAAAATTAAAGTTTAGTCATGAAATAGATTAAATTATTTTTTTTAATATAACTTTAATTATATATTTTTTCTTTTAAAATATATCACAATAGCAATTATAATAAATATAATAACAAATAATCCTATTAATTCATTTTGGTTTAATCCTAAAAATATTATTGTTTTATCAGTTGAAGATGTATCTTTTGTATCAGTAGTTAATATATTATTAGATTTTTCTTTTGATGTATTATTATCTTTAGTTGTTTCAGTTGATGTATTATTATCTTTAGTTGTTTCAGTTGATGTATTATTATCTTTAGTTGTTTCAGTTGATGTATTATTATCTTTAGTTGTTTCAGTTGATTTATTATTAATTATAGCACAATTTGTAATTATTTTATCATTAAATATTTCAGAATAATTTCCTCCATTAGCCTAATTATTACTACCAATAATATTATTACAAGAATTTAATGTTATAGATTTTTCAGTTGAATTTTTCATTACATTTGTTAAATAACTTCCATTATTTGAACAATATCTATCCTACCAAAAAATAGTTGATTCTGAAAAATTACTATCATTAGAAAATGTATTTAATATTGGAGAATTAATACAACTACATTCTAATCCTGTAGTTTTATCATTAATATATGAATATTTTATTAAATTCCTATATTCATTTATATCTTTTTTATTATCTTGATTATATGAAGATAATGTTTTACAATAAGTTTTATAAAAATTATCACACGAATTTGTTTGAGGTATAAAATTACCTATAACTATTCCACCATTATCATCAATATATTCTAAATTATTACAATATTTATTTAAATCATTTATAACAAATGAGTTTTCTATTTCATTATCTTTATCATCAATATACTATAAAACTATAGTATTAGTATCATCATTATTATTTTTACGCATACAACAAGCTCTTTTTAATATGGTATTATTTAACATAATATTTATTTTATCTTTATCATTTTTAAGAAAAGATGTACTTGGGAATATATTATTATCATTAAAATATGTATCTGGATTATTTGTAAAAGTTAATTTATCTTTTATTGAATAATCTATTTTTAATAAATTAATATTTTGTCCTAAACTCATTTATATATAATATGTATAAAATAAATTTTTTTTTAAAAACTACAACTTGTACTATAAGAATTACATTCATATTGTTTTTTTGGAATTTCATTTGATATTCTCCAACTTCCATGTTTTTTTTTTAGTTCATCATTATCATCAGCACTACCATAAGATATACCACCATTTGAATATAAATATTTATTATAATCATTTGCTTTATATATATATATATTTTTATTACCTGATAATATATCTTTTATATTTTGTAAATCAGTTTTTGATATACAAGTATCACCTATACAAAACCATTTATCATTTGATAAAGTTAAATTAGAGTGTACTGTTGTTCCACCACTAAAATCATTATCAAAATTAATAGTTAACGTGTTATTATCATTTTTAACTAATGCTCTACAATCTTTACAATTACCTCTATTTACTGATTTTCCTAAAACAAAATCATTTCCTAATACATTAATTTTATCAAATGTCTATGGATTAGTCCATTTATTACTTGTTAATAAATCATTTATAGATTTAGTATAAGAACTAGATTCAAAAGTAATACCTTCATATACAAAAAAATAATTATATAATATAAATAATATAAATATAATAAAAATAATATGTATTTCTTTCATATATATTATATTTCATATAAAAAATTATTCTAAACTTTTATTTGTAATTAAAAAGTCCTTCTATTTATAATTTTTTATTCTATTTATACCTAAAAATTTAAATATATCAAAATTATCTATTATATCAACAACTAGTGGATTATTATTTTTTTTTCTTAATATTCTACCTATACACTAGTCTAAATTTCCTTTAGGAGGTGATGCAAAAATTAATGTATTTAAATCAGGAATATCTAAACCTTCATTTGCTAATTCATATGTTGCAAATATTAATTGTCTAGTTTCTGATAATTTTCTTTCTAGATCACTTGTTTTCCCAGTATAAAATCCTATAATATCTTCATATTTTTTATCTATTTTTAATAATTCATCTTTAATTAACTATAACTAGTTTATTTTATTTGATCTACTAGATAATAATAATATTTTTTTATTATCATCCTAATTAATTAAATTATGTATTATATTTGAAATTAATAAATTTCTTTTTCTAAATGATGTTAATATTGATATTTTAATATCATATTTATACTATATATTATTTTCATTTATATTTATTATTCTATTTTTTTCATAATTATCTAATTCATAATTATATATATGTGCATTTAGATTATCATATAATATACTTGTTTTATACATTACTGGACCTAAAAAATATTCTATCATATTTTCTAAATTATCTTTTCTTTCTAATGTAGCTGATAATCCTAATGTATATGGTATTCTTAATTTCATCATTGCTTTAGAAAATGTTTTAGCTGATAAATGATGACATTCATCAAATATAACTAGTCCAAAATCTTTAAAAATATTTTGATCATAATTTTTCATTGCTATAGAATGTATCATACCTATAACAATATCTTTATTATAAATATTAATAGTTTTCTATCGTATGATACCAATTTTTGCATTTGTAAATTCTTTAATTTTATCTATCCACTATTTTACCAAAAAAGATTTATGAACAACTACTAGTGTTTTAACTTTTAACATACATGCAATATATATTGCTAATATTGTTTTTCCATAACCTGGTGGAATAGATATAATACCGCCACCAAAATTTTTAGGTCTATTATTATCATTAAAATAATATTTTTTAATTTTATTTATAATATCAATCTAATAATCTCTTAATATATTATTAAATTCAATATTAATTTTTATTCTAGGAATATATTCTATTTTATGAATACCAAATTTTTTAATACCATAATGTATTGGTAATATAATATTATTATTATTTTCTTTATATAAAAAATATGGTAATAAAATATCTTTATTATTATAATTATTAATCGGAAAAATAGATAAATCGGTATAAATTTTTCCTTTAATAATTGTATTTATATTATTTAATTCTAAACAATAACCTTGTATATTTATATTACTTTTTATTTTTTTATTTAGTTTATACATATTATTTATAATTTATTCTTATTATTTATATTATATTATATTATATTATATTATTTTTCTTATATATATATATATTTATTTATTAATGGAAAATAATGAATTTACCTAGAAAATTTTAACTAGATTTAATAAAGCTATGAATATAGTTGAAAATAACACACCGACTGTATCATAGTATTCTGAGAATATTAAAAAATATGTTAATTCAACATCATTAGAATTATTTATTATTTTATTTTTAATTCTTTATGCTGGATTAATGGCTCATAAATTACCTGATAATGTTTTATTATTTTTAAATAATAATTATGTTAAATTTATTTATCTTATATTATGGTTAGTTGTTGTTCAAAATAAAAATTGGACTGTAGCTATTATTATGATTATTATATTTTTAGTTACTATGAAAGTTTTAAGTATTAAAAGAATTGATAATAAATTAAATGATCTAGTTAATTATATGTTATATAAAAATTATATTGATATTAATAAAAATAATAATAATAATAATAATAATAATAATGATATAAAAAATGTTGATATGAATATGAATGATGTATCATTATCAAATAATAATGAATTATTTAATAATGAAGTAGATGATATGTATGCTAAATTTTAATTTATATTTTATAAAAATATAATAATTATACTTATATTATCTGTTGAACCTTTTGATACAGCATATTCTGCTAATTTTTTTGAAATATCTATATTTTTTTCTTTCTTATATAATTCCTCATTTATAAAATTTACTACATCCTAATTTGTTAATACATCCCATAATCCATCACATGCTAGAACAATAAATTTCATATTACTTATATCATAATCATATATTTCTGGTATATGAGAAACATATGGTTTAGTATCTAAATCTCCAAATGATCTTGATGTAGCTAATCCCTATATTCTAGGACAATCATAATTAGTTATTACACCACCTAATTTATTAATTCTAGTTTTTTCATAAAAAAAATCAGGTTTATGATCTATAGTTAATGGTATTCCAATATTATATTTATTACAACATATCATTCTACTATCACCTAAATTAATAGCTTTTAATTTTAATTTATTATTATTATTATAAATTACTCCAATTAAACAGGTAGATCCCATATTTTTTGAATATTTCTAATTTTCTAGTTCACTTTGAATATATTCAAAATAATTTGATATCTTTTCATTTATTGATTTTATCTTATCCATCTCAAAATCTATATCATCATTTAACATATATTTTGGTATATTATTTAATAAAAATTTACTAACTAATTTACCTCCATGACCATCAAATACACAATATACTTTTATATTTTTTGAACATATAATATTATTAACATATATTTCATCTTCATTATATGGTCTTTTATTTTGTATTGAACAATAATTAATATTAATATCTTTATCTTTATATTTATTTTTTATCATAATATATATATATAATTATATAATCATTTTTATTATTTTTTATAAAAAATAATCATTTTATTATTTTTAATTATTCAAATATTATATTTAACTATTAATCATTTATATAAATAAAATTTTATTATTTTATTTATTATATTAAATTTTAATTTTATATTTTTATTAATTCTATTATATTATTATTTATATCAAGCATCTCATAATAATTATCATAATGTGATTTTTATATTTTATAATTATTTTTTAATATTTAATTATTTTAAATAATTTATATTTAATTATTTTATTCTATCTATTAGATACTATTATTTTATTAATTATTTATTTAATTATTTAATTATTAAATTATTGATTAAATATTTTAAAAATCTTATTTATTTGAATATACATAATAAATACCTGATTTTTTAGGTATAAAAACAATTCCATTTATATTCATATCATTGTTATTTATAATATCTAATAAATTTATTATTTATTCAATATTAATATATGAACTAATTTATATATCATAAATTTTATTATTTATTTTTTTATATTATAAAATAAAATCATTATAATTACCTGATTATAATTATATTTTGTCATATATTCCATTTATATTTATTTTATCTTATAAATAATCTATAAATTTTTATTTTTATAATATTGGTAATTAACTATTATATTCTTCTAAAAATTCTTATATTATTTTCATCTTTTCTTATATATCCTTTTCTATTATTTTTATTCCATTTAATTAATATATATCTATTATTGTAAATATATTAAATTATTTATATGTTGCTAATTTACCATCTATTATTGTTCCATTATATAATTATTCATTTTTATAATAATTATAAATAATTACTTCAGTTATTATAATTTCATTAATATCTAATATTTAAAATGATACTTTCAATTTATCTCTATTAATTAAAACACTATAATTTTAATTATTTATTGTTGTAAAAAATAATATATAATTTACACTATTTATTTATGTTGTAATATATTATGAATTATTTATCATCTCATTTAAAACTTCTTTTGAATTTATTATTTTAAATTTATAATTACTAAAATTTATTACATTATATGCTTCTTATAATAATTATTTTTTTATTGCTAATTCTTTAATTTAATTTCCTAAAATAAATTTCATTATTGTATTATGTATTATGTATTATGTATTATAATATTTAAAATATATAAAATATATCTAAATAATATTATTTTCAATTTTTTTATATTAATAATAATATATATGGATAATAATTTTTTAATATTAAATAATAAAAAAATTAAATATATTTCTGGTCCTGTTTCATTTTCAATATTAACTCCAATAAATAATAATAATAATTTTCCTATTATAATATTATTTGGTGATATTCATTATTCTTCTAAATATATGTGCAAACATTGTAATATTAAGAATAATTGTTATAATTTATATGATAAAATTATTGATTTATTTAATAATATATCAAATAAAAATAATATGGTAGATATATATTTAGAACATGATATAATAGATTTAAAAAATAAACCATTAAATAAAAAAAATAATAATAAACAATTAATTCCTAATTTATTATATAATATATATAATTGTTATCATACAGATAAAAAATATGATTGTTATTATAATAATATTAGATGGCATTTTGCAGATTTAAGAAGAATAATAAATACAGAATATTTTATTTATGATATAATATATAAAATATTTATTTTAATAAAGAAATTTAACAATGATACTTTTAATTTATTTATTAAATTAAATAATATATATTTTAATAAAAATAAATATTTTAAAAAAATTATTAGATTAATTTTTTTATCTTTTAAAAATAAAAAATTATTTGTTGATTATTATTATAAATTATGTTTTAATAATTATATTATTAAAAAATAGATTAATAAAATTAATTATGATATAAAATTTATTAAAAAAACAATATATGATTATATAAGTTATATTTATGATTAGTATTTAAATATTGATGTTGAAAATTTAAAAAATATAGAAATACTATTAATTAATTTTTATAAAATATATAAAAATATTCATAATTATGATAAAATATCTAAATATATAAAAATATTAAATACTCATAAAAAATTATATAATAATATTTATAATAATTTACTAAGTATACAATCTATATTTTTAGATATATATTATATTTTAAGAACTTTAAAAATGAAAAATTATAATTCTACTATATCTATAGGTATATTTGGTATTATTCACACTAATAATATTCTTTATTATTTTTTATATATATTTAATAAATATCAATTATTATTTTCTATTAATAATTATAATAATAATCAAGATGAAGATAAAGATAATTTACGATGTATTGAAATTAATAAAAATATTAATTTAGATTCTATATTAAATTTAAAATATTAATCTGTTTTAACTAAACAAGCATTTCCAGTTTTACAATACATTTTATTTACATCTAACCATTCTAATAATAAATGTCCTAACATTCCTATTACGAATAAATGTAATGCAAATACTTTATAATTATTCATATCATGTACCATATATTTTGATGCTAAATAATGTAAGATTAATCCAATAACACAAATGAAAGCTCCTACATATAAAGATTCTTTAATTAATTCTTTTGTCATTCTCATTTTTTATTTTATATATATATATAATATAAATAATATTATTTTTTTTTTTATCATATAAAATCTTCATTTTCTATATCATTAAAATTATTTTCTATTTCATATCTTGTATATCCACAAATACCACCAAAACCATTAATAAACATATTACCCTCTGCTGTTTTACATTCTAAGATTATAATTTTAATATTTGAATTATTTTCTAATAACCAATCAATAATATTATCATTATTTATTTTATGATCTAATTTTTCATATATTATAATTGTATCTATTAAATTTTCATTTAGATATTTAATAGTATTTTTATATCCAATAGAAATATTTTTTGCATCTAAATTGATATTTTTATAAAATTCTGATAATATTTCTTTTTCATATATATAAATACTATTTTTTATAGTATCTTTAGACATATTAATTAATATATTTAATCCCTATTCACCACCACTAGATATATCAAATAAATTAATAATTTTATTTTTTATTCTCTAATCTAATGTTATATCTTCAAATAATTTATTTTTAATATTAGACATTCCTCCCATTATTATACATTCAACATTTATTTTATCATTATTTATAAATAAATTATTAATTGTCTCGCAACATTTACGAATATATCCTAATTTTTTTTCATTATATATTCTTTCAAATCTAACTGATGATTGACCTCCTTTGTTATGTTTTCTTGGTAGCGTATTATTACTTTTATATAATATTTCATAATTCTATCCTTTTAATTTAGCACATAAAATTCCATTTCCATCTACTATAATATAACCATAATTTTTATCATCAGATAACATATTTTCTAATTCCAATGTATCAAATTTAGAATCACAATAATATTTAAAACTTTTAATAGATTTAGGAGGTTCAAAATCTAGTAGCATTTTTTTATCATTTAATTCCACTCCACAATATATAACTAAACCATTTTTTGGAATTATATTATAATATCTTAATCTATCTTTTATTGAATCAATTGCACTAAATACTGCTTTACTATTTTTAGAAGATTTTATATTTGATACTGAATTTTGTTCAACAGTTAATCTTTGAACAATATCATGTATTTTTTTATCACTAGGTATAATTAAAGATACCATAGATGTTCCTGATCCTGAAAATGAATTTAATTTATTAATTAATCTTTTTAATTTTATAATATCTAAATAATTATTTTCCATTATTTTAAATATAAAATAAATCTTTAATTATGTTTATTTTTTATTATAATAAAAAATATCATTTATAATATATAATAAATGATAACTAATTATTGTGATGAAAAATGTGAAAATGGTATTTGTAATAATATTAATTGTAATATATGTATGAAATTATATAAAAATAATAAATGTAAATTTTTAAGTTGTGGAAGTTTTAATTGTAGTTTTAAATTTATAATAAATAATATAGAATATATATTTAAAATTAATAATAAATCTAATGAAGATGATGAATATAAATTATATAGTAAAATTTTAGATAAACATATATTATTTGATAATTTGATATATTATAAATCTAATAATTATTAGAAAATAATTTTAGAAAATATAAATAATATAAATAATAATATTTTTAATGATATATTTAATAATATTAATGTAGAATTTTTAGATGAAAAATTAATTAATATTTATAATATATTAATTAATAGAATAATTATTTTTAATGAAACATTCAATTTATATAATAAAAATATAAATAATAAAGAAAATATAAAAAATATTATTTTAATTGTAAAAGATATAATATCTGTAATTAATAAAAATAATATTATAAATAATATTATCATCAATAATATCATTGTAAATAATATTATTGATGATATTAATAATTATAATGATATTAATATTTATGATGATAATAATATATATTATAAAAATACAATTATTTTAGATAATTTAAAAATTAATAATATTATTATTTTTAGTAAAAAATTTATAGATACTATTTATGCTATTATTAAAAAAATATTAAATAAAAGTATTAAAATTTGTAAATATGTTAATACAAATGTTAAAAAATTTTTTAATAAAGAAGAAATAAATAATAACATTGAATTAAAATTAAAATATATTTTATTATATTTATTAGATTCAATAACACAATTATGTTATTTTAAATTTAATGGATTTAATTATTCTGATCTTAAAATAGATAATATATTATTAAATTATAATAATATTGATGAAATAAGAGATATGTTTAAAATAATTGATTATAGTATAGGGGCATATACACCAATGAATAATATATTTATATATTATGGTTTAAATAATAATGATAATTTTGTAAAATTAATAAATAAAAATAATCAAAATATAATATATAATAATAATCAAAATAATATAAATAATTCATTTTTTTATGATTTTAATTGTTTATTATATTCATTATATGATATATATTATACATATAATCAAAATATAGATATAAATTTAAATTATTATATTTTTTTATATAATTTTATATATAAAAAAATAGATATAGATAATTTTATTTTTTTTATACTTAAAATATATGATAAAAATATTATAAATAATAATATTTATAAATAGATAAAATATATTATTGAATTTATTATTATTAATATATATGATATAAATAATAATATTAAAGATGATCATATGAATGAAAATTTATTTATATCTAATAATATTAAAAGTTCTATTATATTAAAATATAAAAAAATTAATGATAATTATGCTAAATCATTTTTAAAAAAGATATATTCAATATCTTTATTTAATTATGGATCTAATATTTTTGTTAATAATAATGTAAATAAATATAATATAGGGCTAGAATTAATTAATGAAATTTATAATAATATAGATAAAATTGATAAAGATATAATTAATATATTATATAATAATTATTATGATGATGCTAATGATACAAATACATTTATTCAAAAAATTATGATAAATCATATTAATATTTATAATTTATATTTAATTGTTATTGATAAATATAATAATTATAATTTATCTTTTGATATTAATAAATTAAATGAAATATTTACTATATCATATAATAATGATGGGAATATAAATTTATAGAAAAAAAATATATATTTTAATAATAATTTTTATAAAACATTAGATATAAAAAAATTAATTAATTTTATTAATAATAAACAACAATTAGATAAACAACAATTAGATAAACAACAATTAGATAAACAACAATTAGATAAACAACAATTAGATAAACAAATATTTTATAATTTTAATAATATAAATAATAATAATATTACATCATATTTAAATATTTTAGATATATATATAAATAATAATAATCTAGAAAATAAAAATGAAAATGAAATTGAAAACTTAATAAATAATTTATTAATATTAATAGATAAATTTATATCAAATAATTGTGGTTCTAATAATATTGAAGAATGTTATAATAAAAATAATGAATATTTTATATATGGAATTATATATAAAACTTTATTAATTATTGATAAAATTTTTAAAAAGATAAAATTTATTGTAGATTTTAAATATATTAAATTTAAAGTAGATTTAAATATATTTATTGATAAATTTAAATCTATTATAAAAATTTAATAATATCAAAAATCTTCATCTATTTTAAATTCATTTTTATTATTATTATTATTATTCATAATATTTGCTTTCTAATATTCACCTACTCTTTTTTCAAAAAAATTAGTTTTTCCCTATAATGAAATCATATCCATCCATTCAAATGGATTTAAAACATTATATAATTTTTCATATCCTAACTATTTTAATAATCTATCTGCAATAAATTCAATATACTATGTCATTAATTTAGAATTCATACCTATTAATTCAACTGGTAATGAATCTGAAACAAATTCTTTTTCTATTTCTATAGCTTCATTTATAATATTATGTATTTTTTCTGTTGATAATTTATTATTTAATTTAGAATATAATAAACATCCAAAATTACAATGTAAACCTTCATCTCTTGATATTAATTCATTTGAAAATGTTAATCCAGGCATTAAACCTCTCTTTTTTAACCAATATATTGCACAAAAACTTGCTGAAAAAAATAATCCTTCAACTATTATAAATCCAATTAATCTTTCTGAAAATGTATTATTATCATTTATCCATTTTAATGCCCAATCTGCTTTTTTTCTTATTATTGGTATATTATTTATTGCATTAAATAAATGTTCCTTCTCTTCTGTTGATTTTATATATGTATCAATTAATAAACTATATGTTTCACTATGTATCTATTCCATAGCTGACTAAAATGAATAAAATGCTCTAGCTTCTGGATACTATACTTCATTACAAAATTTCTAAGCTAAATTTTCAACAATTATTCCATCACTAGCTGCAAAAAATGCTAAAACATTTTTAATATATTTTTGTTCATCTTGTGATAATTTTTCCCAATCTCTTAAATCATTAATTAAATCAATTTCTTCTGTTGTCCAAAAACTTGCTACTTGTTTTTTATACATTATCCATATATCTTCATGTTTAATAGGAAATAAAACAAATCTTTTATCAGAATTTATTAAAATATCTTCCATATATTATATATTATTATATTTTATATATCTTATAATATATATAATTATTATATATTTACATACATTTAATAAAAAATAAATATTAATTATAAAAAATAATGAGATTATAAAGATAATAAAAATAATAAAATATATAATATTTAATTATTAATTATTATATATTTTTTCATATAAAAATAATATATAAATATACATATTATAAATAATTAATTAATATAATAAAGAAATGAATGATATATATGAATTATACGATATTCCTATATAGTTTACAACAGATGAAATAGATAATTATATATTTTTATATAATAAAAATGTGTATCTATTAAATAATATATTTAATAAATATTATTATAAATTATATAAATCTTTGTATATACTAAATTATGAATTAAAATTAAATGAAACTACACAAAAAATTATTTTTAATTATGAATATAATAATAAATATATTTTTAAAATAGATAATAATAATATAATATTAAATATTTAGTGTTATTTAATAAAAGATATTGTTAAAAATATAATATATGAATATTTTAATATTTTAGATAATTATATTATTAATTATCTAATAAATAATAGTAATAATATATATATTAAAAGTATTCAAATATTATCTGATAATACATCACTATCTGAAGGATGTATCTATTTATCTAAAATTATAAATAATAATAAAATATTAAATTTAAATAGTTATATTAATACAAATATTTTTATATTAAGAACATATACTGTTCAATCTTTATATAATATAATTGAAATAACTAAACAATTATTACTAATTTATAATCATAAGCATATTGGAATAATATGTTTAAAAAATCAATTAAATATATTAAAATATAATATTAATAATATTAATTTATATACTTCCTATAAAGATATAGATTATAAAAAATATAATTTTATAATATGTATAAATAATAATATTCAAAATTATGAATATTTTAATAAATATAAAAATATAAATTTTTTATTTATTAAATAGGATAAATCTAAATTAGATATTTTTTATAATAAAAATAATTATAATATAACTAATGAAATAATTATAAATTTTAATAAATTAGAAATACAATATAATTATAAAATAGAAATTGAAAAAAATAATTTTGAAATTAATATTAAAAATATTTTAATAAATAATAATTTTTTTAAAACAAATTATTGTATAATTAAAAATAATGATATTAATTATATAAAATAGAATATATATGATAAAAATATTAAAATAAAAAATATTAAATCAAATGTTAATAAAAAAATGATTAAAGATAAAATTTATAATGAAAATTATTGTGTTATATGTTATGATATACCTGAAATATATAATTATACTTCTTGTTGTTTAAGTTTATATTGTTTGAATTGTATTAAAAATATTGATACATTATGTGCTATATGTAAATAGTATTATATATTAAAATATATACCTAATAATAATTTAATTAATCATTTAGAAAAAAGTATAGAATATAATTTATATCTATTATTAAAAAATATTGAAAATATATATTATTTTAATATATATTATATCAATAATATATTTAATATAATATATTTTATTAATATTATTAACTTGTATGACTTAAATTATATGATATATTTAAATAATAAAATTTTAAAAATTAAAAATAATATAAAATATAATATTAAATATTATATATATATATATAATAATTTGATATATTATAATAATTTATATTATAATATTATATTAACTAGTAATATTAAATTATCATATATTAATACTATTAAACTAGATTATCTGATAAAAATTTATTAATTTTATTTAATGATAATTCACCATTATATAATATTTCTTCATTATTTGTTAATAACATTAATGTTGGAAAAGAATTAATATTATAATCATTTATTAATTTTTTTTCTTCAGCTTTACCATCATTATTTACTAATGAAAATAATATATTTTTATTATTATTATTTGTTAATTCAATCCATGTTTTATCAAAATCCATACAAGCTGGACATCCTGTCATTTTAAAATATATTAAAACATTTTCATTTTTATTTTTATTATTACAAATATCTCCACCAATACTATTATTTTTTAATAAATAACTATTTTTTGATTGATTCATTTGTGATTTAATATTTTGTAATTGATTTGGATATTGTGATTGATTAGTATTTTGTGATCTAATATTTTGTGGATAACTATTTTGTGATTTGTTCATTTGGGATTGATTAGTATTTTGTGATTTAGTATTTTGTGATTGGTTCATTTGGGATTGATTAGTATTTTGTGATTTAGTATTTTGTGATTGGTTCATTTGAGATTGATTAGTATATTGTGATATAATATTTTGTGGATAACTATTTTGTGATTGGTTCATTTGGGATTGATTATTATTTTGTGATCTAATATTTTGTGGATAACTATTTTGTGATTGTCTAGTATTATTAAAAATTTTATCAGTTAAATCAGTTTCAGTTTTTTCAGTTTTATCAGTTATAGTTTCATCAGTTTCATTCATTTTATCAGTTTCATCAGTTTCATCAGTTTCATTCATTTTATCAGTTTCATCAGTTTCTTCAGTTATACTAAAATCTGATAATATAGTATCATTTATATTATTTTCTTCATTATTATTCATAAAAGGTAAAACAGTCGTTTTTTTAATTCCATTCTATGATACATTATTATCTTTAGATAAATCAGTAAATTCTATATTAAATTTTTTAGTTAAATTATTTAAAGAATTTAAAGAATTATTATATATACTAGATTCTTTAGTTTTTGTAGAATAATTCGGATCAATAGTAGTTTTTCTAGAATGACTATGTTTAACACTTGTTGACTAATGAAGAATACTCTATTTAATAGACTAATTATTATTAATATACGAATTAATTTTATAAATTAAATGTTCCAACAATCCTAAATTATATATTTGATCTTTAATATTTGTTTCTAAATTTTCTAATTCTTCAAAAAATAATTTTTTTTTTAATAATATATGATCTAATATTGATTTTAATTTATCATTATTATTTATATTATTACAATCTATAGTAGATAGTTCTCTAATTTCATCTTTTGTTAAATTATAATTACTATATAAATCAAATGTTGTCATAATATATATATATATATATAATATGTTAAATATAAAAAAAAATAATATAAATTTAAAAGATTTTTTAGAAAATATATATAATATAAATTCTATAATTACATTAAATGAATGGGTAAATGATAATATTATAAATAATAAATATAAATTAAATAAAATATCAGTTATTAGAATAATAAATATATTTTACATTGAATATTATGACGAAATAATAAATAATAAAAAAATATTTGTAAATATTATGATAAATATTATTAATATTTATTATAATATAAATTTAAAAAATAAAAAAAATATTATATATGAATTATTAAATAATAAATTAATGTATAATAATTATAATATAATATTAGAATTAATTAAAAATATATCATAATCATTAATTCTAATTCATTACACTCCATACATAATGACATACACAACATATATAATATGTATTAAATGTATCTCCAACACGATATATTACTGCTTTTTTATTATCATAAATAGTATGTGTTTTGCAATCATTATTTTGACATATATAATTATTAGTTTTTGGTAAAATAGGATTATTAATAATTAATTCAACATTATCAAAAATAGTGTTATTATTATTATTATTTAAATTATTATATGATATTTTATAAAATATAGTTTTTGGTTCTAAATTCATTTTATTATCACAATTATTACATATCATAATATAATTATTTTTTTTAATAAAATTAGTAGTATTATAAAATTCAATAATTTTTTTCATATTTTTATTTTTTTTTAAATTTAAATAATTTTCTAAATCTTTTAATTCAAAATCAGTTTTAATATTAAATGAAAAATCATTTTTATTTTTGTTATAAAAATCAACATAATTTTCAACAGTTTTAATATTAATATACTAAATTTTTTCTTCTGATTTAATATTTAAAATATTTTCGCATTTATTACAGAACATTATTTTATTATATTGTTAATATATAAATTTTATATAATATGTATTTATATTATTTTTAAGTATAAATAAATTAAATAATAAAAATTGAAATAATTAATATCTAAATAATTATATTTTCAATTTTATTATTAATATATAAACATAGATTATATTATATAATAATTCATATTACATTTTAAATATATCTATAAATGGATACTATTAATCTATTAGAAATTATAAATACCATAATTAAAAAAAATAATATCAATATTAATCAAAATATTAATAATAACATCAATAATAATTTTAATCTTTGTGATTTTAATTTAAATAATTTAGGATCAACTATTATTAATAAAGATATTATTAATAAAGATATTATTAATGAAAAAAATTTGTATTATATATTATTTAATTTTATATATGATAGAAATGATATAAAATATAATAATATACTAAATGATTTTGAAAATGATATCAAAAATAATAGATATAAAATAAATAAACAATATATTTTTAATAATAATAATATTATATTTAAATATATTTTTAAAAAAATCAAATTTAATTTAATTAATGATAATATATTAGATGATGAAATATTATTATTCTTATCATACTAGTATAATATAAATATTAATATAATAAAAAATAATATATTGAATATTTATTATATTGATGAATTATATGATAAAAATAAAAAAGAAATAATTATATTATTACAAGATGATTATATATATATAATAAAAAATAAATTAGATGATATTATACAAAAATATAATAAAAAAATATATAATGTATATAATTTAATAGGATTAAATAATGATTTTAAGATAACAGAAAATAAATATTTAATATCACCAATTATAAAAAAAAATAAATTAACTAAATATATTGATTATTGTTCTAAATATTTAGATTAGGAATATTATAATAATTTAATAAATGATAAATGATAAATGATAAAAAAATATAATAAATTTATATATATAATTTTTATTTTAAAAAATATATATATAAATTAAAAAATGGATGAAATAAAAAATTTAATGAAAAAAAATGAATATTATCCAAATATTAATGATAACAATTTCCAATATAAAATTTTCTCAAAAAAAGAATTTATAAATAGAAAAATTAAAGAAAGAGATATATTACATGATTATAAAGATATAAAATTATATAGAGATAATAATTGTAGTGGTCCATATAAATTAAGACCTCAATAGTTTTTATTAACAAATTATATGAATCCAGATACACCTTATAAAGGATTATTAATGTTTCATGGAGTTGGAACAGGTAAATGTGTATTACCAGGAACAAAAGTATATATAAATGATGAAATTTTAAATGTAGAACAAATATGGAATAAATATTATACTATAAATACATTAATAAGTGATAATGAAAATGGAGTATGGTCTAATCCTTTAACTTTATTAACAACTTCTAGTATAGATATAAATAATAATAAAATATGTAATGGAATAATAACAAGATTATATAGATAGAAAATAAATGAAAAAATAAATGTTATAGAATTAGATAATGGAGAAATAATAAAAATAACAAAAAAACATAAATTATTAAGTAATATAGGTTGGACTAGTGATTTTATAAAAAATAATTATATATTATCACCATATAAAATAAAAAAAATATATAAAAATGATGATATTGAAGATTTTCTAGTATATATTTATGGATATTATAAAATAAAAAGTATTATAAATAGAGATAATGATTTAATAACATTTTATTTAAATTATTTTCATGAAGTATATGTAATATTAAATTATATTAATAAAATATTAGATTATAATTTTTATATTTATAGTATAGAAAAAGAAGATAATGTAATTATATTAAAAATAAATAGTAAAGAATTAATAAATAAATTGTATAAAATAGATAATAATAATAATTGTATATCAGAAAATATATTAAAATTAAATAAAAATAAAATTAAATTATTATTAAAATCAATATTTGATTGTTCAAGTATTATAAATAATAATGATAAATATATTAAATTACAAATATTTTCAAATAATATTATTTTACAAATTAAATATTTATTAAAATTATTTAAAATTGAATGTTATGTTTATTTAAATACTTTATATATTTATGATGATTTATCAATTTATCATTTTTATAATAAAATTTCATATTCATATGAAAATACTATTTTAAAATTAAAACATATTGTAAATATAAATATTAATATTGTAAATAAAAATAGATAGAATATTATTATAAATGTATATGAAGAAGATTATGAAGGTTATGTATATGATTTTGAAGTAGATAAATATCATAATTATGTAATAAATAATATTATATCTCATAATACATGTGCTGCAATATCAATTGCTGATAATTTTAAAAATAATATATTAAAATATGATACAAAAGTATATATACTAGTTCCAGGATCAATAATAAAAGATAATTGGATGAAAGAAATTATAAAATGTTCTGATAATATGAATACTATAAATAAAGAATATAATCAAGAAAATATAATAAAAAATATGATAAA
>Ga0214919_10001902_pt1 | contig 33527 bp, 45 predicted proteins | sample LL1503_MetaG_FD_177994 | JGI IMG/M metagenome (GOLD analysis project Ga0214919, IMG submission 177994) | Freshwater microbial communities from Lake Lanier, Atlanta, Georgia, United States - LL-1503 | ecosystem: Environmental > Aquatic > Freshwater > Lake | place: USA: Georgia | collected... | reverse complement strand
ACTGGTGTTATTTCGGTATTAAAGAGTAATGTCTCGGTAGCACCAACAACTTTGAATACACCTGCTGAAAGATCAAAGACGGTACTACTATTAGCGAGTGCATGGATAAAGAAACTCCAAATTCCACCTGGTATACTTGTGACACCTGGTAATCCAGTATCGGTGGCAAATGGTCCGAAAGTGGCTGTTGCTCCTGATACAACACTACCTGAATTCCAAGAAACTTCACCAGTAAGAGTTGGTTCTGGACTAAATTGTTTATATGCTGGTGATCCTAATGTAGATGATGCAGTTAAAGAGTAATTAAAATAATATATTTTACCACCTGATATACCATTTATACCAATATTTCCTTGAGGTCCAGTAAGACCTTTAGGACCTGATAATCCTTGAGGACCTGAGAGACCTTGAGGACCAGTTATTCCTAAAAGTCCTTGAGGACCAGTATTTCCAATATTTGTAGCAGATAAATTCCAAGCATATCCATTATATGTCCAAGTACTACCATTAAAAGTGTATGTTTGACTTGCGGTTGGGTTAGATGGAAAATTTATTGCCATATTTTATTTATTATTTATCCTATCTTTTGTATAATAAATTGAGTGTTCAGATCTCCACGAATGTATTCACCAGACAATGCAGTAGTAGAACCATTAGTTCTTATTTTAACATCAATAGTTGATCCTGTAGTGTATATCATATCTAAGTCACCAGAACTTATATTAGCATTACCAGTTGGTTGTATTTGTTCAACCGTTGGTCCTAATTGATTATTTGCACTATCATACAATGAATATTGAAGTATGTAAGTCGCAGCTGCACTCCAAGCTAGTCTTGCGGTTATTCTATAAGTACCTGCTGTTAATGTAGCTCTACCAGTTGAAGTATTATATGTTATGTTATTAGATATTACGGAATTATTGAAAATTATATCTTGATTCGCCCAGTTACCAGAAGATATTGTTTGATTGGTATTTCTTGTAACATAGAGCCAAGCATTTGGGGATATATTTGTCGCAACACCAGCAGCCTGAGTTGTTATATCAATGTAAGCACCTCTAACAGAGCCGCCAGATTCAAATATACGAAGTTTATTTTGATAAACATCAATAGTAACACCAGTATTAATGGATGTATTTGTTACTGGCTTATTTAGAAACATCTCACCACCTTCATCACCGGATTGATAATTCATTTTAAGAGTTGCACCATCGTAAATAAGAGTTGATTCTACAGATACATTTGGTGATGTTCCATTTAATGTTAATATTCCATTATCAGTAGATCCAGTTAGTGATAAGGCACCTGTGGATCCTTGAGGTCCAGTATTACCTTGAGGTCCAGTAACACCTTGAAATCCCTGAGGTCCAGTATTTCCTTGGAAACCAGTTGGACCAGTATTTCCTTGAACACCAGTTGGACCTGTTAATCCTTGTGGACCCTGTAATGCAGGAGATAATGTAGTAGTTACCTGTGCAATAGTGGTGTCCTCAAAGTACAAGGTTATTGTCTTACCGACGAGGTTTCTTCCATAGAATTTAACAACAATCTTATCGGTTAGTGAAAGACTAACAGTTGGAACAGGAACAGAAAATAAATAAAGTTCAATTGATGTTCCTAAATCAATTGAATGTGGTATTGAAGTATTTGAAGCAATAAGTGTCTCAGTTCCACCAGTTGTTCGTGTATAAATATTTACAAATAATGTTGGTGTTCCACCACCAGCACTCATCGAAGCATATTGTTCAAAATTCCAAACTCCAGCTGGTATATTTGTTACTCCTGGATCACCAACAATGGTAACAAACTCCTCGATTAACTGATCACCTAAACCACTTGCAGTTCTAGTAGTACCAGCTCCAATTACGATATTTCTACCCATTTCATAATAACCGGAAACCGATCCTGCATTTGATGGATTAAAATAATAAACTAATCCAGTTGAAAATCCAGATGGTCCTTGAGAACCAGTATTTCCCTGATATCCAGTATTTCCTTGGAATCCGGTTGGTCCTTGTGAACCAGTTGGTCCTTGTGAACCAGTTGGTCCTTGTGAACCAGTTGATCCAAAATAACCCTGATAACCTTGGGGTCCAGGATTACCAATAGGTGCTACCCATTGTGATGTATCTGTATCATTTATATAAACATATTCAATACCAGTTGATAGGTCATACCATCTATCACCAACAGCAGGTGAAGATGGTGCAGGTGGTTCTTGAACATAGTATGTAGTGGATGAAGTTCCCATTTGTCCTTGAAATCCTTGTGGTCCTAAGTCTCCTTGAGGTCCTAAATCACCCTGAGGTCCTAAATCACCCTGAGGTCCTAAATCACCCTGAGGTCCTAAGTCTCCTTGTGGTCCTAAATCTCCTTGTGGTCCTAAATCTCCTTGTGGACCTAAGTCTCCTTGTGGACCTAAATCACCTTGTGGACCTAAGTCTCCTGTAGAACCTTTCGGAGCAGCTCCGAATGACATAGACCAATTCGTAGATGTTGAATTGATAGAACTTCCTGATACTTCAAGTATATCGTAAAGAGCAAATTCCCATCCAAATCCACCAGCAAATAGAATTCTTAATCTTCCAAAATAACCAACACTTGAATTTTGATCTTTGAATGTGACGTATTGTCCATCAGCCCAAGGCTCATAATTTGATACATATCCAACAAATAGTGGTCCATATCCTATTGCTAGCGTTGGATTAGTTTGGATACCTCCACCGTTATAGAATGAAAGGGGAGATAAACCCAACCCAGTTGAACCTGTTGATCCAACATTTCCCTGAGGTCCTAAATCTCCTTGAGGTCCCAAATCTCCTTGAGGTCCCAAATCTCCTTGTGGTCCTAAGTCTCCTTGTGGTCCTAGATCACCTTGTGGTCCTAAGTCTCCTTGTGGTCCTAGATCACCTTGTGGACCTATATCCCCTTGTGATCCTAAGTCTCCTTGAGGACCTAAATCACCCTGAGGTCCTAAATCTCCTTGTGGTCCCAAATCTCCTTGAGGTCCCAAATCTCCTTGTGGTCCTAAGTCTCCTTGTGGTCCTAGATCACCTTGTGGACCTATATCCCCTTGTGGTCCTAAGTCTCCTTGAGGACCTAAATCACCCTGAGGTCCTAAGTCTCCTTGTGGACCTAAATCTCCTTGTGGACCTAAATCACCTTGTGGACCTAAATCACCTTGTGGACCTAAATCACCCTGAGGTCCAGTATTTCCTTGATCACCAGTAGATCCACCACCAGATCCTTGAAAGCCTTGAGGTCCAGTATTTCCTTGAACTCCAGTAGTTCCACCACCAGATCCTTGAAAACCTTGAGGACCTTGAGAACCAGAACCAGTTCCTCCACCACCAAGTGAATAAGTCCATCCTAAATTTCCATTACCATCAGTAAATATAAATTGACCGGATAATCCGTCATAGTGTGGAAAAACATATGATTGAGTAGATGATCCTGCTATAGTTAACGATCCACCAGAAGCCGATATTAAAACTGGGTCCGGTCCATCACCAACATATAGACTACTTACATTTATAGATGAACCAGTTGATGAAATTTTAGAATCACCTATATAAATTGTATTTCCACTTAACCATAAATCTCTCCATCTACCTGATGGAGTTGCTCCTAAATCAAATGTAGAATCTTGGTCAGGAATCAAATGACTTCCAATTTTGCCAGAAACACTTAGATTTTGACTTATAGTTAATCCATAAGCAATAGTAACATATCCACCACTATTATTTATCTTTAACGCTTCTGGTAAGCCTGGTCCAACAGCTGGATCGTCATTTATTCCAAAATTTATTTCTTTAGCATTTAAATTATAATCAGCATATCCAGTATCATTATTATTTAAAACATCATTGGCAACCCCAAAGGCAGGATTATCACTAACACCAATCAAAAATTTAGCACCACCATTTCCTCTAAATTCAGTTATATAATATGCTCCAGTATTACTTTGTTGGACAATTAATTTCTGACCATCAAATGTTAAATATTCTTCAGCATTTGCTCCATATTGAGTTCCATCAGATGTCAAAACTCTGTTATCAACATAGTTTGTAACTTCTATTCCAGGTCCTTGCACACCTTGTGGACCTGTATTACCTTGAAATCCCTGAGGACCTGTATTACCTTGAGCACCGGTATTCCCTGCAGGACCTTGAGGACCTGTGTTACCTTGTGCACCAGTTGCTCCGGTATTTCCTGCAGGACCTTGAGGACCAGTGTCACCTTGTGGTCCTGTATTTCCTTGAGCACCGGTTGCTCCGGTATTTCCGGCAGGACCTTGTGGACCTGTGTTACCTTGTGGTCCTGTATTTCCTTGAGCACCAGTTGCTCCGGTATTTCCTGCCGGTCCTTGAAAACCTTGAGGACCAGTAGGACCTTGAAAACCTTGCGGACCAGTAGGACCTTGAACTCCTTGTGGTCCACCCGCAGGACCTTGTGGTCCTTGTGAGCCACTTGGACCTTGAGTACCAACCGGAGGTGAAGCCGGACCTATATAAGAATTTTGGAGAATCGGAGTAACTGGTGAGACATTATAGGCAGTGTATAATGGGTCATTTATACAAACAATATATAAATCAGGAGTAGAATAAATATAAGCAATTGTAAAATATCCTACACTAACACTACTAGGATCTACTACAAGAACAGTTTGTCCAGGAACAGCCCAGTTATTACTATCAACCTTGAAGCTAACATAACCACTAATAGGTGGCATCGGATCTTCTTGTAAAATAAAAGCCAATTTATATTTATCTTTTTTTTATATATTAAAAACAAACAAACAGAAGGTCATAAATAAGTTATGTTTTATTTTGATTGATAAACAATTTAAATTATATTTGTAAAATAATATTTAAAAATGACTAAAACTATTGCATTAATTATCACCCTATTAATTTCTATTTCATCATTTGCGCAAACATCATTCTCTAAAGCTTATAAGTTTTATATTGGTGTAAAAGAAACTAAATCAAGTCCTATTATCTGGGATAAAAATCCTTTAGATGTTGATATACTAGTTGTGATAACAACTGATAAAGTTAAGATATATTCAAGTGAGACTCAAGTCTATCATATTGTGAGTGAGGGTGAGAAGTCTGATAATTACGCCAAATACTTGGCAGTAGACGAGGATGGAAATCAATGCTTTTACTATATTGGATACGATAAAGAGTATGATGTTCTTTATCAAATGATAGAATATGCAGATTATGCATGGATGTATTTAGTAACTCCTAATTAACTTCTTCTTCGGGTGGAGTTGAAGTATTATCTAACTTCTTATCTCGAAAACTCATAAAAGAATTATAACCACCATATGCTAACCAAACTAGAGTGATTTCAATAAAATCTCTAGATTCTAAATCATCAATATTTTTCCAAATATAAAGAACTGTTAAAACTAAAAAAACATTGAATACTATGAATCTTTCTATTTTTTTAGAACTAAGCAAAGATTTTTTATTTGAAAATGTTAAAACAACTTCATCAACAAAACTGTTCTCTTTAGAACTATTTTTCTTTTCATTCTTCATACACAGTATATATTTAATCTAAAATATGATAAAAGCGAAAGTTATTAAATTGCAGAATATTACAGATAAAGACGAATCTCGAATGTATGTTAAAACAGGAGATATATTTATTGGCCAATTTGTAAATTGGCCAGAAGTCGGTATGTCTTTTCATTTGTTGGGGTTTGATGGAGTTCGAGATGAATGGAATAGCGCGTTAAGAACAACACCAGTTACTGAACTAATTGGTAATAGAGAATTTAGAACTCGAAATTCTATTTACAAAATAGTCACCAAAGAAGATGAGCGTGATGAACGAATTAAAATAATATTAGAATGAGAAAGTCGTGTAAAGAATGTCCATGGGTAACTAAATCCGTGCATAGTGAAAAGTGGCCTGGGTATGTTTCTAAGATGACAGAAAAAGGTTATATTCAGAGTGGTGTTCATGCTTGTCATATGATTACAAATGATACCTGGGGAATGAATAACAAAATTGACAAAAATAATGTTTGCATCGGATCATTAAAGAATGAAAGTAGTTTGTAAAGTTAAAAATATGTCCACACTAACATATTTAAAAGTCTATGATGTTATAAGATATAATGGCGATAGTGGATATACAATAGTTGATGATTTTGAAAATCAACAAAAGCTATTATCACGGATATTTCATGACATTGGAAGAAGGTAGAGAATTAAAAATAAATACAATATTCACTAATAAGTGAAATATAACATTACCTTCGTAAAAATGAAATTTAAAATATTAAAGCTAATACCAGTAAACATTTTTCTAAAATTTAGAATATGGTTTATTTGTAAATTTATACCAAGTTTATTAAATAATAGCGTAACCTCTGACTCTAAAGATGGTTATGAGCTATCATTCAAAGATGATTTTGATAATTTTAACAAATCAATTTGGCAGAACTATCCATATTTTGGAAATAGATTTCATCCAGGTAATATCGTAGATAAAGGGATAGCTCCTTTTCAATTTTATGATCCAAGTTGCATATCTGTAGAAAATTCTATACTTAGATTAGAATGTAATGATACACCTACTATTATTAAATATGTTGATTATAATGGAAAAGATTATGGATTTTATAAAATACCATATCAAGTTGGTTGGATACAAACAATGCCTAATACATTTCAACAGAAATATGGTTATTTTGAAATAAGATCAAAGTCACCGTATAGTGATGGAACTTGGCCCGCATTTTGGTTAGCTTCCACAGAAGCTTGGCCCCCAGAGATTGATATATTTGAAATATACACATCTGATGGACAAACAAGATCAACATCAACTATACACTGGGGTAAAGATCCAAAACATCCAATGACTGGATTTGGTCATGCGACACTACCATTAAATTTAGATTTCTCAGTATTTGGGTGTGATTGGAATGAAAAAACCATTAAAATATATTATAATGGTTGGTTAGTAAGAGTTTTTCCAACTCCAAGTGATTTCAAATATGAAATGAATATTATTATTAATAATGGTGTTCAGACTGATGAAAATGGGTTAAATCGAAAAAACATAACATCTCCAAACTACTTTGATGTAGATTATGTTAAAGTTTGGAAAAAATTGATCGAATTCGATTATTATTAATTACTTTTTCTGTTCGTCTTTAATAACCATATTAGCCGGTTGAATCTCTTTAATATCTTTTGCATCAAATGGATTAGCAGCTACAGATGTCTTTTCATCATAAGTCTTATCCTCACGAAAATCTTTTGCTAACTCTTCCCACTTAGCAGTAGGTTCTTTAAATTCTTTGTATGTTTTGATATTTTTCATAAGTTATATATTAAAAATAAAATGTTTTATTTTATATATAAGAAATGAAATACATTTCACCTTTTAATAGTTATAATGAAGAACTAATAGTTCAACAGATAATTGAATATATTGATTATTCTATCAATGAATCAGTTGATATAAAATCTATTTGGAACAATACCCTTAGAAAAATAGAAGGACTCTCAAAAGAGGCTAAAAGAAAAATAATCAAATATGCAGTCGGTTCACTTTTGTTATTTAATACAGTTACCAATGTAGTTCAAATTATTAATTCATCATCAGCAGATGCTGACACAAAACAAATAGCAACTGAAATGTGTGAAGAGAAAGAAGAGAAATATAAAAAAGGCTATGATTGGACTCTTTCACAAGAAGGATGGGACCACATTAAGAATGAAGAGAAATGTAAATTGATAGCATACTCAATTGGTGATGGTATGGTTACAGTTGGATATGGACATGCTGAGAAAACTAATAAATCAAAAATTAGAGTTGGTCAGAAAATAACACAACAACAAGCAGATGAATTTCTCAAAGAAGATTTAAAAGAAGCAGCAGATGGTGTTAGAAGAATGTTTAAAGATTGGGAAGCTGATGGAGTTATAGTTCCAATAACACAAGAAATGTTTAACTCATTAGTATCAATTGCATTTAATACTGGTGTTGGTGGATTAAGAAGGTCTGATGTTGTTGAACACTTAAAAAGAGGTGACTATGAAGCAACCGCTGATAGTATTAAAACATTTAGAGTTAGTAAAAAATTTCCAGGCTTAGCAATCAGAAGAGAAAAAGAAAGTCAAATGTTTTTGGCTTCAATCTAATTTCTCATATATTTGTCTTTAAATGAAAAAAGAACTTACTAAATTAAATTTAGCCATAATAGATTTTCTTCAAAGATTAAAACAAGAAGGGAATGAAACATCTGAGGCAGCAATTATCTTAAAACGATATGCTATGGGTGATAGTGTTTCTAAAGAGGATATGGAGAAATTTAGAAATCAAATGGTGGATGTTATTAAAGTTTTAGGAATAGGAATACCATTTACACTTATACCTGGATCATCACTATTACTTCCACTAGTGATAGCAGTTGCTAAAAAATACAATATTGATATACTACCATCATCATTTAAGAAATAAAAAACCCACTCGATTGAGTGGGTTTAATTTTTTATTTACTTGTAACATCCTTATCTTCATCCGATAAGAATGTATCGGCTTGATATGATATTCCAGAATCCATTGCCATCGCTCTAGACTTAAATGATTTAGTCATAGATGCGTAAACTTTCTTATTTGAAAGCTCATCACCAGAGAACTGCATAACATTTTTAACATCAATACCATATCTTGATGCGGTTGAAATCGAATCAATATTAGCACCAACAAATGTGAATGTCCAACGGTTTGTTGCTTGTAGTTCTTCAATCATTGATTTAACTTTTAATCCATCAAACTCTCTTGAAGCATTTTCTTCACCATCTGTTATGATAACAACAACTGCCGCTGCCTCACCAGAAGCAATCTTATCACTTATTTTTTCATTTAAATTGCGAACACCTACTCCGATAGCATCCAATAGTGCGGTCATCCCAGAACAGTTGTAATTGGTTTCTGAGATATGTTCTAAAGCACTTGATTGACGATCTGTGTACTCAATAGTTACTGTGTTATTAAAGTGCATAAATGACATATTGTATTTTTGTTCTGGAAACTCCTTTTCAAGTTGTTTAATAGAATCAATTTGCTCATTTACACCACTAATTGTTGATTTTGTTAAAGGACTCATAGATGATGATGCATCTACAATAAGAAGATAATAAGTTTCCTTTGGAACTACATTTTCTTTATTTACTACTAAAGCTTTTGGCATGATAATAATTAATTTTATTTTTTATATAGAATAAAAAAGTAAAGTTTATTTATGTCCTAATTTACCATCTGGATTATCTCTATCGTATAGAGCTCTTTGTTTTTTTAATTGCTTTAGGTTTAATCTATACTTACCTTCTGTTATCAGCCCCATCTCTACTACAGCAACTCCCATAAAAACAGGAACCCATAACCCAGTTGCTACAGATAGAACAACTCCACCAGCAATTACCAACTCACTAGCAGCAATTTTCATCCAAATTTTTCTTTTTTCATTTTGCTTAAGCATAACAATTTTAGCCAGTTGAAGATAATAATCCATAGAATCAATTGTTAATTCTTGTTGATAGATTGTCTTCTCAAGAGATCTCACATAATCATCATTATAAGATTGAGAATGTGAGATCTTTGAAAAGAATAGTAAAATATAAATTAAAAAATATTTTATATACCTCATACTATTTTACTTTTTTAACAATACGAATTTCATCAGGATATACTTCTTTAACAAGATATATTCCACTTGGAAGTTCTTCCCATTTCTCTTGATCTAAAAGCATTCCAGTGACAGTATAAATCTCAACATATGTTGGATCAACACTGATTATATTCAATCCTTCTTCAGCAGCATTTAATCTTGATAGATTACAATCTACACTATTATTACTTGTATTATAGTCTCCACTTGGACCACCATTAACATTCAATATAGTTGTTCTATAGATATTTGAACCACCTGCAGGCACATAACAAACTGTTGAATTAGTACCCATTAATTGTGGACAAGTGTTTACTGATAAGTATCCATTTGAACTAGGTAAAAGAACAGACTGACCAGGTAATAAATTTCCGGACCATGATGATGTACTAACACAAGAGAAGAAAGAACTGGTAGATGTGCAAGTTACCCATCTTCTTTCCCAATTAAACGATGTTATAGTAGCTGTTCCGGTATTAGTAAATCTCCATCTAAAGTTAATAGCTACTTGTGTAGGTGTTAATACAACACTAGAAGTTGGTAAAACAAGTTCAATTGATAAATCAGCTAATGCAATATTAGGATCCATTGGTGAGAAAGAAGCCTGTGATAAATTATTTGAATAGGTAGTTTCTACAATTGAGTTATCCGAATTAGCTTTAATTAAAATATACTTTGTGCCTGGACTTGATGGAACTGTAAATGTAATATTCTCTATTCCAGATAAAACACCACCACCTAGTGATGTTGTATCATTTCCAATAATTATATCATCAGAATCTCCCCAAGTCGTATTTGATGAGTATCTGTATTCTAAAACACTATTAACAGATTGTAAATTAGGCATCATCGTCATTTGTGTGCAAGAAATAATAATGGTTGAACCATATAAAGCAGTCTGTGGAGTAACTGATATATTACTGACTAATAAATCATGATTAGTAATTGGTGGAGGTGTACCACCACCATTATCTTCTGTTAATAAAATAGCATTTTTAAGATTAACTCTACCATATCCTAATTCATTTGATCTTGTTGAATAAGGAAAGTTTGGATTATTTGAATATGAGTAACCACCAACTTTTTCACAAGACTGTGATAATATAGCCATTATCTGATCGGCGGTTAAGTTAGAGTTTCTATAACCAACTAAGGCAGCACAAGCTGCGGTGATAGGACAACTAAAAGAAGTTCCAGAAACTGTTGCATAGTTTGATGTTGTACTATAACCCTCAGATCCTAATCTATCAGTGGTTATTATAGAAGAGCCAGGTGCGGATATATCACAAATTTGACCGTAGTTTGAAAAAGATGATTTTAAATCAGATGAATTTGTTGCACCAACTCCCCAAACTGATGGATACCAAGCCGGATAGTTTGTAGCTGTTCCTGAGTAACCATTACCTGAACTAGCGAAACATAATATTCCTTTACCACCACGTCCAGTTGTTCTAGCCATAGTAAATGCATCACTAAGAGCTTGACTATAAGATGAGCCACTATATGACATAGATATAGCGACACAAGTTGGATTTGATATAGCAGCATTTATAGCATTGATTTGAATAGATGATGATGTGCTAAATGAACCACCACTAAAAACAGCCGCCATAATGTTTACAGGCATAACTTGTACTAAATTATTACCCACACTCGCAACACCAACACCATTATTAGTTACGGCCGCTATAGTACCGGCACAAGCAACACCGTGCTTATCATTTGAATTTGCAAATGCACCATTATAAGGTAGATTAGTAACAGCATCAAACATATTATTCCAATTACCAGCCAAGTCTTCGTGCGTTGGCTCAAATCCACCATCAAATACTGCAACGGTAGTATATCCACCATTATTTGAAACTAAATCCCAAGCTTCATCAGCATCAATATCCTTATCATTAGATTGTTTTAAATGCCAAGCTAAATTGAAATTTACATCACTAGGGATATATTCTCTATTATACTCCATAACTTCATCCTTATATACATTTTGACAAAATGATTCGGACTGAACAATTTTCATAAAATTGTCTTGAGTATAAGCATCGGGTATTTGAATTAAATACCAATTCAACTGGTCGTACTTTTGTACAATATTACAACCCGATGAATTAACAAAATCAGACATCTTTGATTCTTGACCTTTGATAGGAACAACAATCAATTGTTTTTCAATGTTCTCTAATTGTGCAAATGTAATTATTGACATTAAAACACCAACTAAAGATAATAAAATTTTTTTCATTAAATTTACTATTTATTGTTATATATTACAACAATAAAGTGATAATTTATTGAAAATCAATTATTTATATACTTTCATTCAAGCCAGTATTGTTTCATGTATATTGTTAGTTTATGAAAAAAAAAATAATAACATATATCACAAACTATCTGACATATCAATAACCAGTCATAGTTATCTTTGATTTAGATACATTTTTATTTTTCTTAATTATAACCTCTAAATAAGGAATCTGGGTGGAGAGTAAATCAAATTTACGGTTTCCGTAATGAACCATATTATTTTTATCTAATGCAAGTTCAAGAAATCCTTGCTTACTCATAGTAAAATAAATTGGTTGTGCTTTTCTTTCAAAAAGAATACCTAGAATCATTCTATTACCTTGATGGTCTACACTAGTTACAACACCCTTGGATTGAACTCTAACTCTAACCTTCTCAATAATATGATTTTCACTAATTGAAATAAATCCTTTACGATTATCCGGAGTTTGAACAACAGTATCAAATACCATTCGTATAGGATCAGTGATATAGACTTCTGTACCAAGAAGTGTTTCATCAGTTAGACGATATTCACTAATAAGTCCCTTACTAACAATTTCACGAGTCTTACAAGAAGTAATTGTTGTGATTACACACAATAGTATAAAAATATATTTCATAAAACAAATATATAAAAATATGAGATATCTTTTACTATTTTCTTTAATATTTTTTTCTTGTAATGATCATTTACCAAGAGAGTATAGAAAAATGCAGAGAAATATAAGAAGAAAAGAAAGAATAGAAAGAAGAGATAAGATAGAAATCGATACAACACATTTTAGATGGTATCCTCTATCAGATAGCACACTGATTGGTACCCCAAAATTATTGAGGTAATTTATATTTAATCTTTAAATATCTAGACCATTTTTCTTGTTTATTTCCATTAACAAGAAACCATCCAAGTCTAATTTCAAAAAACTTAACAATTCTTTTCATTTTAACAATCTAAATATTTTAATACTGTTCCCCAATTAGGAAAGTTATCACTTCCAAAGTGTATATGTTCTCCTTTAAATTTAGTAACACCATATTTGGTTCTATCATCAATTAATGCCTTTCCTGTAAATAAAGATTTATCATTTGATATAATCAATCTTTTATAGGCTGATTGACCAAGATACTTTTCAACCCAGATTCGCTTATCTGTATAACAAGATGGATTTTCCCAACTTGGAGCAGTTAAGATATAAACTTCATATTTTCCATAAATCTTTTCAAATGCTTCTACAGCACCTGGCATTGGTGGTAGATCAGCATAAAAACCTGGCATATGATACAACTTCTTTTTGAAAAGTTCAGTTGTAGTCATTCCAAGTTTTTGACTCCATGTTTCCATTCTAGCCTCAGCATCAGCTAGAACTCCATCCATATCAATAAAAATAAGTTCTCGAGGATTTTCTAAATATCCATAAACTGGATCTTTTTCAGAATTTCCGAATTGTTTTGGGTCAACCATATAATAATTTTAGACCATAAATATACAAAAATAAATTCAAAAAGTTTACATTTTTTGAATAACCTTAATAAATCTATCTAACTCCTCAATTATCTCATCGACATTACTATCATATATCTCATTCATGTACCTATTAATTCGATAATCATCACTTAGATTTTCAACAACATAGTAAAGTTTTTTAGACTTTTCGAATCTATCAGAGTTTCTCCAAACATTTCTTATACTCTCTATCTTCTGATAGAAAATTTCTAAGTCATCAATACTTTCTATCTTAAAAGTCTTAAACTTATCTATAATAGCTTTGTTTATTTCTTCTAATTTTTTCATCATTTTAACTTTACCTTCAGAGGTATTGTTTTTGTAAAAATCTCTAATATTCTTATCAACTTCTATGTTGAAATCGGTGTTAACTTCCGATTTTCTTTTTATGTAATGAATTACATTATCATAATAATTTGACTTTTGTGATTCATCAGTTTCCTTTAAGAATCGGTATATGTATGTTATTAAGCTATTAAAATCACTAAAATGTCTTCCTCTTAGTATATAAAAACCAAAGTTACTAAGACCGAAGAATCTAGATACCATGTTATTCATGTTTGAGAAGTCAGAAGATATTTTAATATTTTTAGAAATAGTATCAATATATCTACTGATATTAGCTTTCTTTATATCTTCATCACTCATAAGTGCGGTTGCTCCTAATTTTTGTTCTCCTCTTTCAATACCTAATTCTGATTTAGTTTTAAATCCAGACTTTTTTAATTCCAAAAAGTCTAATACTAGAGCAAAGTGAGCATCTGATAATTTTACTTTAACATTAGAATCATTAGATAATGACATTCCATATCTTCCTAAGTCAAGTGGTGCATTCCAAGTATATGGATCGATTTGTTCATCTTCTTTTGAAAACTCAACATTTTTTGGAACAAGAATAATAGGTGTTCCTCGATAATCACCACTACTTACATTCCAAGAAGCTCTACCATACATTCTCCAGTCTGAAGTTTCGTCAGATGCGCTACCATCAGCTCTATCTTGTATTATAAATGATCCACTTCTATCATTCCAGATTCTACCAATAAGGTCTTTATTATCGATAGTTATTTTAATAAAAGTACCACTTGGAAATTTTGAAAATTCACTACTACTCTGTATAGAAGTTATCTCAGTATAATCAACAATTTCTTGTGAAGTTTCTCTTATACCCGAAACATCTGGTAAATTGAATCCAGAACTATTTTTTTTCTGTCCTCTAACTTTACCATCAGTACCAGTTGTTGTGACATAATTACCATCTTTATTAAACCAGAACTTTATCCATTTGATTTCAAATGTTGTTCTTTTCTTTATACCAGTACCATTACAAGCTGGACAAACAACACTTCTAGGTCTAGAACCCCACATTCTTTTTAATTTACCTTCTTGGCAAGTTTCACCATCAATTGCATATTGTGGAAATTCACCTCTTGATGTTGCATCACAAGGTTCATCTTCTAAATTTTGATTTAAATCAAGAGCCTTTTTAAATGGAAGATATTGAAAATAATCATCAGAATATTTAGAAACCGGAAAGTCTAGTTTACTAGCAATTCCTTTTAATTGTGATATAAAAGTATCTTTAGATCCTTTGTTTATAAATCCTAATGTTTTGGTCAATTTAATTGACTCAAATGCTTCAAAAAGTTTAATGTATTTTAAGTTACTCATATTACTGGTCCAACTATTTCTATTTTCACACCTTGTGATCTTAATGATTTAATATAATCCTTGTTCTCAGAAACTAAGTCTCCGGATAGTACTAATTTTTTAACATTAACACCTTGAAGAGCCTTCTCTAAATCAGATGGATCTAAAGTGTAAATTAAGTGTAATTCATCTATACCATCTAAACTAGATAATACCAAGTCTTTAATCTCACAAGCATTGATTTGTATCTTTTTAAGATCAGGTATATTTTTCTTAAAGTCCAAAAGAACTGAGTTGTTGAACTTACACTTATCAAATGCAATTGATGTAGTTTTAAAGTTTCTAAATGGTTCAGCTGATAATATAGATATGAATTTAAATTTAACCCAATCTGGAGTAAATGCAAGATCAAAAAAGTTTTTAGGAACACTTGCTGTTTCTATAACCACTTCTTTTATTTTAGCTTTTGGTGATATTTTAGTTTTACTCCAATCAAAAGAATTACTTAAATAAATTTTATCAGCATTAACTCCGATATATTTACCACGTTCTAGACCTAGTCTATCCATGTAAGGTGTACTTAAATTACTTGCTTCTTCATCTGGTAGATCTGGCGTAAATAGATATCTACCATCTTTATAATTTTCTTTATTACCAGAATACTTTTCAATAATTTTACCAAAAAGATCTTTCATTCTATCTGGATAAGCTCTATCAAAGAAAATCTGAGATTCTACTTTAGTGTCAAAAGACTCAATACTACGAATCATCATACGAGAAACTGGAAGAATATCAGATATATGTTCACCTCTTTCATTATGAATACTAGAATCGAAAAGTAAGAATGCTGGAATTGAATTTGGATCAAATACATTACCCAAAAGCTTCTCTCTATATCCACCAGTATAAAGATTTTGACAAGAAGAATAGAATCTAGATATAGACATATTTAAAATATCTTTCGCTTTATGTTGTATGGAAAGATACATATCTCTACCATATATATCAACCTCTACTTGATAACCCTCTCCACTGAAATCTTCTCTAGATTTACTAACAAGTCTAGATATATCACCACTTGTAAATGAAGCAGAGTTTACTGTAGAATCTAGAAAACATCTATTGAAATCTTCAACAAATGCATTTATATTGGTTAGATTTTTAGAATAAACAATCTCACCTGGTTCTTTCCTAACCTTTTGAGGTCTACCATCTTCACCCATTATTGGACGACCAGTTTCATCTCTTAAAATAACTTCTGAAGCTTGTGTTTCACCAACTGATATCTTTCTAAAAATAGGATCAGTTAAAACTGATATTTGATTAATAGTAGGTTTACTGATATCAAAATTGTTAAGAATCTTTTCCCATTTACTATCACTCTTCAATAAGTCCAAATCAACTGAAGCATTAAGCGATTCTACAAACTTAACTGGAAGTTCTTCGAATATTCTAAATACATTATCTAAATCAGCAGTTAGGAACTTTCCTAATACTGCTCTTTTATCCTCTTCGGATAATTTCCATTTTCCTTGCTTAATATTTTCAGTAGCATCAATTTCTTCATAGTCTAAGTACTTTTCAGCCCACCTAGCGGAAACTTCTTTTTTCTGCTTTGGTGAGAGAACATCTCTTAGCTTAGCTTCTTCTAAAATAAATTTTTGTCTAGATTTAATCCATTTCATATCATTAGTAATATTTCTATCATATATATTATAATTTCCAATTCATTTTACTTTTTACCAAACTTTTAACTTAATAATTATTAAAAAGTTATGGATATCAATGATATACACATTTCAATTAGTGGTGTTGAGTATAGTGTTAATATATCATTCTTTGAAAGGCTTGATATTGTTAAAGAAGATTTAATAGGTGATACATATTTTATAAAGTCTAAAGATGGTCAGGGAAATTTTTATCTTTCAGTTCATAAAAACTACTACGATATAATAAAAAGACATTTGAGAATAAAAAAAATTTTTGAATAATATTTTTTTTACTATATTTGTCAGTCTTAAAAAATAAAAATACTAATGTTAATAACATTAAATAAAAACTATGAAGCAGGTGATAAAGTAACCTGTATAATTGCTAGTAATAGCTACCTTGAGAGAGGAAAAGAATACACCGTAGAAAAATGTCGTGTTGAGTATGGTGATACAATGATATATCTATTAGAACAACCAGGATATTCATTCTCAGTTGCCCGATTTATATCAACTAAAGAAATAAGAGATAGCAAACTTAATAATATTCTTAATGATGAAAAGATTTGAAAAAGTAGAAGACCTTTACGAAGAACTCGATAACGCAATTGACAACTTCACAAACGAAATAATTAAAAGAGAAGAGTTTAATAAAATTATTGAAGAACTAAATCAAAATGAATTTGGAATTAAGATTGACCCAAATCTTATGCCAGATAATAGGGAAACATTTAATGAGACTGGGCTAGTTTCTTACCCATATGATGAAGAAAGTTCATATTCTTACTAAAATTTAAAACTATGCTAGTAGTTGGTTCTAAAGCATTAAATTATCATTTTCCAGATTTAAAAAGAGAAGTTAAAGATATTGATATCATCGGAACAAAAGATGATATCAAATATCTTATTAATACACTCAGTCCTGAAAATATTAGAGAAACTGAAAGTATAACAACACTTTTTAATATCCAAACTCCTAATGATTTTTTCAACACCAAAAATGTTGAAATACTCAATGCAGATAACTCCGAAGCACTTAGTGAGTATATTAAGTTTGATACACAAGATGGTAAATTGGGAAGTGGGTTAAGATATGCTTCACCAGAAGTATTACTTTCTTTAAAGAAAAGTCATATTAACTTTCCTATTAAATTTGAAAAACATATTAAAGATTATAATTTTCTTTTAAGTAAATTAAAAGAAGATAAACTTAGTAAGATTACAAAAACCAATTTCAAAGAAACTGAGAAAAGAGTTGGTGAGTTGAAAACACCATCTTTGAAGAAGTCAACAATGAATTTCTTTGGTCAGTCTGATGGGTATGTTAAATACTTCTATATTCACGATGATATTCACCGAGTAATGGCACACTATGATCGACCAGTTTATGAAGATATGCAAGTTGATTCATCAAGTGCTTGGTGTGAAAAGGATATGTGGGATAGATTTTCTTTTGAAAAGAAAGCTAAGTGTGTTCTAGAAGAAGCTTATGTTATTTCTCTTGAAAGAAAAGTTATACCTATGTTAAATGGATGTGGTGAAATTATTTCATCTAAGAAAGCATTTGATTGGGCAATTATGAGGATATGCACAACACTTTGTTCGGGATGGTTTAGACAGTTTGCAACTGATAATTATACAGAGATTGTAAAGTATTACAATCCTGATTATGTTAAGAAATTTTTAAAATCTGAAGCTGATGGTTTGATAAAAAAGCAAATCAACAATATATAAATTATGAAAAAACTAATATTAATTTTACTATCACTTATATCAATAAGTACATACTCACAAAATGATTGTATGTCGAATCCGACTGTAGTGGTCAATCCACAACCTGTAGGTGGTGGATATGCTCCCGGAACCGTGGTTCAATATTGTGTTACATACAATAATTGGAACACAGGATTTAATACTAATTGGTGTGAAGGATTTGACATCACAATCGGGCCAGGATGGGTTGCAAATTCAATAACTCCAATAACATATCCAAATGATAATAGTGGAGTTGGTCAATGGGTTTGGATTCCGGGAACATTTAATGGTAATCCGAATTCATCCGGAGGAGCGGGAAATAGTTTCGGACCTGGATTCTTTTATGATTATAATAGTAATGGTCAAAGTGTTGATGACTGGGGAGATAATAGTAATGGCCCTTGGACTTTTTGTTTCAGTATTACATCTGGTGCGGTGCCCGGAACATCATTATCTTTACAGGTTTCAGCTGTTAGTGATGGGTTTGCCGGAAGTTGGGGTAGCCCGGGGTGCAACGGAGTAAATCAAGACCAATTGTCACCAGGAAGTATAGTATTAGGTTGTCTAATACCACCAGTAATATCACAACAGTCTGTTACCGATGCTAGTTGCAATGGTGCAAACGATGGCGAATTTGCAGTATCAGTTGTAAATGGCGCTGCTCCTTTTTCTTACACAGTTAATGGTGGATTACCTGCACTCTTTGGAGGTAATGCCTTTTATCCAAACTTAATTGCAGGAAATTATGTCGTAGTGTGTACTGATAATGATGGATGTGTTAGTAACACAATTAACATCATTGTTAATGAAAATTCATCTGTCCAAAATAACACATCACAACTTCAAGATGTTCTTTGTAATGGAGAATCAACCGGAAGCTTTCAAATTTCTTCAATAAATGGGTTACCACCATATACTTACACACTAGGTCCAATTACTAATTTAACAGGTCAATTTAATAATCTTTCAGCAGGCAATTATATAGTTACGGTAACAGATGATAATGGATGTAGTAATTTTCATAATGTTTCTATAAATGAAAGTGCTCCAATTGTTAGTCAAATATTAATAGTTAATGATGCTAGTTGTTTTGGTGGATCTGATGGTGATATAGAATTATCTTGTATTGGTGGAACAGCTCCGTATAGCTATTCTATTGGAGCTATAACTAATAGTGATGGAATTTTTTCTGATTTACTACCTGCGGGAAATCATCTTGTAACTATTGAAGATATAAATGGGTGTCAAACTCAACAGAATATTGTGACTGGGGAGGCCTCTCAAATTACAACATTTCCACCAATTGTTCAAGATGTTGAGTGTTTTGGAAGTAGTACTGGTGAAATATTAATATTTGCTAATGGTGGAACTCCACCATACACATACACACTAGGATCAGTTACTAATTTAACAGGAGATTTTTCAAATCTACCAGTTGGTGATTATCAAATAACAGTAACGGATGCTAATTCTTGTGAGTATATAACCAATCCAATTACAATTCTAGGTCCAAATCTACCACTATCAAACTTTTTCACACCTACACAACCTCAGTGTTTTGGATATTCAAATGGTCAAATTCAAAGTAACATTAATGGTGGAACTCCACCATATAATATAACTTGGAATACAATTCCGGTACAGAATACACCAATCGCCACTAGCTTAGCAATGGGAAACTATCAAATAAACATTACTGATGATAATGGATGTGTATTAGTAGATAATTTTACACTGGGTCAACCTATTGACATAACTCTAAATGGTCAAAATACAACAACAATTTGTCAAGAAGAAGGTATTCTATTAGAAGTTACTCAAAATGGAGCAATTGCACCATACAGTATAAATTGGTCAAATTCGCAAAATGCACAAACATATAACAATGCAACAACCCTATATCCAAACATTACAACTGTTTACACTGCTACACTAGTTGATGCGAATGGATGTACTGAGAATCATAATTATGTTGTTAATGTAAATCCTCTTCCAAGTGTTCAGTTTAGTGAATCGGATAATACGGGTTGTAGTCCATTCTGTATTGAATTTACAGTTGACTCACCTAGTCCATCAACATTATATACTTGGAATTTCAATGATGGTTCTCCATCAAATGGAACATCAGTACAACATTGTTTTGATAAAGCGGGTGTTTATTCAGTATCTTTAAATGGATTGACTAATTTAGGTTGCTCAGATAATAAATTAAAAACAGATTTAATAGTTATAAATCAATCTCCACTTGCTAGATTTTTGGTAAAGCCATCATCAATATCAGATATTCGAGATCCTAATTTTGAATTTGAAAATATATCAGAAAACAGTGATTCATTTTTTTGGGACTTAGGTGATGGATTTACATCAAATTTATTTGAATTAGAACATAAATATCAACTAATTGGTGATTATTGTGTTCAGTTAATAGCAACTAAGCAATTTTTAACAGGTATTCCAGTTTGTATAGATTCAACTGAAATATGCGTTAAGGTTAACCCTCTTTCAGTTCTTTATATTCCAAATTCATTTAGTCCAAATTTTGATGGAGTCAATGATATTTTCCTGGCCAGAGGTTCTATGATTAGTGATTTTGAAATTACTATTTTCAATAGATGGGGTGATCAGATATATCGTTCATTTGATATTGATAATGGATGGATTGGATCATATGGTGAACAAATTTGTCCAGATGGTGTTTATATCTATGTTGCCACTTGGAGAAATTTAGATAAAATGAAACAATATACCACAGGTACAGTAACTTTAATAAGATAAAATTTAAGATATAAAATATGAAATATAAAATTATTTTAGGTGGAAAAGGCGGTGAGAACTATATCCACAAGCCAACATCAGAACAATATGAACAACTATCACAACTTGATTTAGAATCAACATTTATTGATGATATCTTACCAATCCTTGAAAAGGAAGATATATTTGAAACTGATGATATTATATTAGGGTCTTACACTGAATGTGTGTATATTGAAGTCTATGATGAATCAGAAACTAAAGTATGGAGTTCAGATGAAAATGGATACCTTGATAGTGATTATGAAGAAGTATATACCGATAACGATTACCTAGTAGTTCAAGATTATGTTAAAGGTCAGTTTAAATACTTTGAAATAGATTGCAATAAGTTTGATGGTACTAAATTAAAGCTAAAAGTTCAATCTATTGGATATGATATTGATATTGTTACTGGATTAATCTATGATGAATCAGAATTAGAAGTTGTAGATTTTGGGGATTATTGGAGTAAAGGATTCAGCTTTTTTCTGATTTAGACCATTTTCCCCTATCTAAGTACCACAAAGGGTTTAAAAAGAAAAATATTTTTTCACGCACCTCATAATTTATTGAAAATTCCTGGAACCCCTTTATTATCAAGGGTTTAGAGAAGATATATACATTATGAGAAAAATATTTTACATATTAACAATTTTAATTTTCCCTTTACTGCTTGATTCCTGCTATTTACAACAAGAAGTTGAAATCTATCGTCACAAAAAAGAAAAAACTGGCGATTTTGTTCACAAAAATCAAACTGTAAAAGACGGCCTATTCTCTAAAAATAAAAAATTGAGAACTAGACACAAATACTTTTACAGAAATGAAAATGGTCTACATTATAGACCAAACAAAGACAGAAGAGATTTTATACACTACACTAGAACTGGAAGAGTTAAAGGAACCGGTGGAAAAGTTAGAGAGATAAAAAGAGGAACAGTTGCTATTCCTAAATCATACAACAAGAAGAGATAAACTATACTCTCTATTGTTTTGAGTAGTATCTAACCATTTTTCTATTTCTGCTTTTATTAATGCGTTTGTGTGGTTGTAAGGTGTTTGGGTAATCCCTGAAATAGGAGTTATTTGATTTTCAAAATTCTCAATGATTTCAGAAAGTGTCCAGACATCTTTATACCTACCAGCTTTTATAAGTGGCTTTTCAGAGAGAGACATTATAAATCGAATAACTCTTTTTAATTCTATCCAATCTTCATTTGAAACTTCCCAAGTCTTTAACCAGTTGCTAGTATCAATTGTAAAATAAGATTTATCAAAATCATAATGTTTAACATCTATTCCAATGTATTTTTTCCACTTTTCCTTGATATAGTCAGGAGATTGTTTTCTCCAATCACAATCACAGGATGGATGAAAGAGAAAACAAAACTGAATTAAATTGTCCAATTGCACTTTAGTCATATCACAAATATAAGGATTAATATATAAAGTATGAAAAAGTTTACAAACATAAATGAAAGTCAAGACTTAGGTAAGTTTATAATGTCTGATGTTGATCTTAACAGATATAAAGTCTCAATAAATTCTATATTGAGAGATATGTATAAAGGTCATTTAGTTCAAGTAGATAGTCTTAATCTTGTTAAAGCCTTACCATCTGAATCTAAAATAGGAAGAGAATATTCGACACTAAATAAAGTGAATACAAATGTAACTTTAATCAGGAAGATGGTTAATACATTTAATCTAAATAGCACGGAAGAATTGCTACAGTTTGTAACAGATAATAAAGAAGATTTATTCACAGACAATGGTAAATATTTTAATAACTTAGTATTTACAACAATTAGAAGCACTGAAAAAAAGGGTGAAGAAAATGAAGATTTTGTATGTGATTATATTACAAAAATTATAAAGAGTAAATTTAACGAAGACATAAAGCCAGTTAGAGAAGTAACATCATCTTATAAAGATATGGTTCTAGGAATAGACATAACATTTATATTAAAAGAAAAGGATTATACTTGTCAAGTAAAACCACTTAAATCATTTGAATATTCAAGTGACTATATTACAATAACTAGCTCTGGTCTATTAAAAGAATATAATACTAATTATATAGCATTTGCAAATAGGGAAAAAAATGAAGTATTATTATTTAGAAATATAAAAGGTGAGGTATCAATAAGAGGTGTTGTTGTTATTATACATAAGAAACATCTTGTAAATATATAATCAAAATTAGCATTTAATTATGTTACAGTTAGATTGGTATTGCCAAACACCACTTGATTTTGAGCAAAAGAACTATTTATTATTACAGTATTTAAAATCAGTTGATGATAGTTACTCTGTTCATATACTAAGTCCATACCTTCTATGGACAGAAAGATTAGTTAAAGAACTTAATGAATTTAAGTTAAAGACACAATTTATAGAGTCTAGTCTTAAAAAGGATATTGAATCAATAGATTTAGTAAATATGAGAATAATCAGAAAAGAAATTCAAAAGAGTGACGAAATTAAAGTAGTCTTTGAGATAGTTGAATACTCTGCACCGATATTGGAATCAAAGGTAAAACTTGGTTATAAGTTGTTAAATAAATATCCACAAATATTATTTTAACCTTTTTAAAATTTAAAATATAATATTAATGTCGTTGATTAATCCTGAAATAAATCCTGATTCATTATCAGATGAGTTTATTAAAAATGGCTCAGTAATAATAAGAGACTTTTTAACTGAAGAATATGCTAATAAATTACATGAGTTCTTTGAATATGGAATGCCAAAAGATTGGTGGTACTCCGTATCATATCCAGGAACAAATAACTTCGTAGAATATGTAAGAGACTTTGAATGTAATCAAGAAAAAATAAATATCGAAAAATCACATTCTGATTTTGTGTTTAGTCAAAATGGATTTTCTTATCACTTTTATAGAACAGCTGGTGATCATGTTCAGGACTGCTACTGTCAGGAATGTGACTTTAGAAGTTGGTTAAATTCAGAAGAACTACTTGGTTTTATGGGAAAAGTAGCAGGTAAAAAATTCACATCTTATAGTACCATGTTTGGATCAAAATACTCTGAAGGATGTTTCTTATCACCACACCACGATGTTAATTTAGGAAGTATAGGTTTTGTCTTACAATTAACTAAAGATTGGAAACCACAATGGGGTGGTGTATTGCATTTTCTAAATGATGACTTAACTAAAATTGATATAAGTGAAACACCAACATTCAATACACTTACACTTTTTCATTTACCAGAAGGTGAGGGAAAATGGCATTACGTTTCACATGTTAATCCAGGAGTAAAGTCAAATAGAATCGCTTATAGTGGTTGGTACAATTAATCTATCCAAACTTTATCTAAAAAATCATATCTTCTATAAAAGTAATAGTAGACAGGCCTTTCATTAACGATAAATTCTAAAATGTACCACTGATTATCTGTTTTATAAACTTCAACTTTATAAGTTCCTTCATCAACACCCAGAAAATAAACTTTTACTGAATCTTGACTAATATCAAATCTCAAATAGTGGTTATATAAAATTAGACAATTACTGTCACTATCTAGATAGTATATTTGATTTATTCTATCTAAATTATGATTTTCAGTAAATCCTCTACTTGACTTATCTTCAATAATAAATAAGTCATATCTGTCTTGAGAAAATACTGAAATACTTGTCAACATGGCCATTGCCAGTAAAATGTATTTCATATTATATATATAACACTCTGAAAGTCAAGTAAATACTGATGTTTCGAAATTTCTTTAATTTCAAATATTGATAATAATATATACTTAATGATTTTAAAATTTAATCAATTTAATGAAAGTATTATTATACAACCGACCGATATATCTGAATTTGGAGTTAGTTATAGTAGTAAATTCATAATATCTGAACACAAATTTTTTGATATTATCAATGAAGATGGCTATAAAGTTGGAGAGATTGAATGGGGTCAAGTTGATAATGAAACAATCGAAATAGTTTCAATACACATCGATAAAAATTTCCGCGGTAGAAATTACGGAGTGGACGCTTTTGAATCATTGGTTAGGACCTTAGATGTAAATAACGTCATTCTTAAAGCCGCTACATCAAGTAAACCATTTTGGAGAAAACTTGGATTCTTACCAATATCAGGAGTTAGAGATTACTATAAAAAAGAAATCCGATAGAAACCCAGTGCGAATGGGTTTGACTATCGGATTGAGATTAAAAGTCTCGCACACTTTACCTCTCTGACATAATTTTGTTAATTGACCAATTCATAATGTCTGGATGAATCGTCTCACCTGCGGTGCCACAGGGTTTTGTTTGGCCCCAACCTTCCCTACGAGGGTGTCTCAGTTTATTCTGTTCTGTTAGGGACAGAAGGTTATCCGAGATAAATTTTAAATTTTCAAGGTCATTTGGCTAGTCGGCTTTTGGCAGCTCCCATTTGACTCTACAAATATACATGAAATTTTAATATATACAATATGAAAATAAAAAAATTCCACCAAATTAATGAAATATTTGGTTTCAAGAAAAAAGAAGAACCAAAAAAATTGAGCAGGATCGATGCGTGTGTCTTAGATGTTATTGACTTTCTAAAAGATAATAAAATTAACAATTGGACAGAGTTTACGACAACTGGTAGATTTGATAGATGGGTTGTTGATAAGATAATCGATTCTAATTGTGAAACTAAAGAAGATTTAGAAGAAGTTAGATATAGAATAAGACTAAATTTAAGTGATGTTGAACAGTTAAATTATATGCTTAAAGAATATGAGGATATGGAGGAATATGAGAAGTGTTCTGATATACAAAAAGAAATTGAAAACAAAACCATCTAATAGATGGTTTTGTTATTTAAAACTTATACAATTTTATATTATATAATTCTCAAAATCAGTTAATTATGTTAAAAATTAAAAAGATTCTATCATTTTGGATTTATATTTTCTATCATTTAACCAAGCTATTCCTTTTCAAAATAGCTATCAAGAAAAATAAATTTGTTAAAATCCTAGACTATAACAAAAAATCACTAGATGGATATTACTATTCAGAAGGAAAGCTTTTTATTTGGTTTCAAATAGTTATATTTTGGTGTAGTTTTTTATTTGGAATAATTGATGGTAATTTTTTAGCATTTAAAAGTATAGCATCATTATTATCAGTAATTGCTATATTAAGGACTATTGAAAACTTAGAAAAAAATTGGATATCATGAGAAATTTACTAATACTACTATTTCTTATAATTTATAATACATCACTTTCACAAACATATACACATTCATCAACTGTTTACTATAATGTTGTTAATGATAGTATTCCCAATTGGATAAATGAACCACAAAGAGTAGACTATGATATATCATTCGTGAATTATGAATTATATCTAAAAGTTATAACAATGAATGCTGAAGACTCATATTTTATATTATATGACACACTTTATAGTAGTAATAATTTTACAAAATATTTAGCATATGATTATAAAGAAATGGAGTGTGAAGTCTCAATTGGTAAAAGTTTTGACACTAATCAAATGTATCTACTTATTCAATATCCAGATATGGGTTGGTGTTGTATTTTAGACAAATAATTTATTAGATTCAAAAAATTCATTAATCTTATTAAGTAGATTATTCAATTCAACATAATCTTCTAAGTTCGCTCTATCCATTTTTTGTTTTAAGGAATGTAATGACATTTTTCCTTCTTTGATAACGTAATAATTATGAAACTCAATAATTTTAAAATCTGAGTTAATTTTAAAATTAAATCTAATTATATCTTCAGTGTCTGTAAACAATTGAATTATAAATATATCCTCTTTAGATTTAGAATATCCAACCTCAACTCTTTTAACTCTATATCCAATTAGTTTTTTACCACTTAAAAAGTCTAGAATATATCTACAAACGCTAATAAGATTCTTCTTATTTTTATCTGACTCGGACTCTTTTTTAAATGGCCACATCTCTTCAAATGTTTTAACATACTTCATTTTAGTATATATAAACATTTAAAATTTAAAATGTATAATTAGTATGTTTATACAAAAGAAATTACTAACATTTATTATAATAATTATAATGTCTTGGATTAGTGTTGCTGCACTATTCCTTAATGATGAATTCACAACAAGTGAATATGTTGTTAAAGTTGAATATTGTAATTCACAGAAGATAGATACCTTAAAATTTTCTACTAAAGGTGGAGTAGAGGCTATACAAACATACAGAGAAGCAGTTCCTGTTTTACAGATTGGTAGAAAAAGAATACTCAATGTTTGTGAGTATGAAGTTATTTCTAAAAAATAAAATTGAATATTTAATTTTTAATCGTTTTTTAATAATTGAAAAAAAATATACTATTATTATTAATATATAATAAAACACTTACCAATTAAGAGTTTTAAAAAATATTAGAAATAATTATGACAGGAGCAACAGGACCTCAAGGTTTTCAAGGAATATCCGGTTTAACTGGTCCACAAGGAAGAACAGGACCACAAGGATATCAAGGAATAATAGGAATATCCGGTGGAACTGGATCACAAGGAAGAACTGGTCCTCAAGGATTAGTAGGATCTCCTGGTGCAACTGGTAACCAAGGTTTCCAAGGTCTTCGTGGAATAAGTGGTCCTCAAGGTTTAGCAGGATCCGCTGGGACCCCTGGTACAACTGGTAATCCTGGTTCAAATGGAGTAACTGGTAACCAAGGTTTCCAAGGTCTTCGTGGAATAAGTGGTCCTCAAGGTTTAGCAGGATCCGCTGGAACTCCTGGTGCAACTGGTAATCCTGGTTCAAATGGCACAAATGGTGCAACTGGTAACCAAGGTTTCCAAGGTGTTCGTGGAGTAACTGGACCTCAAGGTTCCGTTGGATCTGCTGGATCCCCTGGTGCAACTGGATCAAATGGTAATCAAGGTTTCCAAGGTCTTCGTGGAGTAACTGGTTCTAATGGTATAAATGGATCAACTGGTAATCAAGGTTTCCAAGGTCTTCGTGGAGTAACTGGTTCTAATGGTATAAATGGATCAACTGGTAATCAAGGTTTCCAAGGTCTTCGTGGAGTAACTGGTCCTAGTGGTGGTCCTCAAGGTCCTGCTGGTCCACAATCAACATTAATTATAAATCAACTACCATCTAATACACCATTGTTGTCAAACTCGATGGTATTTGAAACAACATCAGGAACAACATCTAGAGCAACAGTTCAAAATGTATTAAATACAATGTCTGGATTATCATCTAGTGTTCCTATCTATACTGATAAATTTGTATTCTTAAATTATCAAAATGTTGCAAAATTAGTAACTTGGCAAGATTTAAAAGATAGTTTTGAGATACCAAAGAATTTCACTAAACTAATATCACATAGCTATACAACACAATTAAGTACAACTGGAAATATAACTTTAGATCCTGTTAATATATGGTTAAACCATGCCTCATCTGGAAATAATGGATTAAGATTTGAACTTCAAGTCAATATGTTAAATGGAAAGACAGCATCTTTACCAGATGAATTAGTTCTTTCATTTACTAGAGATATGACAACTGTTACAACTAAAATTATATCAACTGCTTCTACATTTAATGTTCCAAATTCTAGATATAACATTGATATTTACATAAATCAATCAACAGATTTAAATCTGGACGTTCAGACTAACATCACACAGTACTCTCCAAACAGCTATGTTGTTAATGGATCTACTGTTACTGGAACTGTTATACATCCAGTAGTAAGTACACAATTAAATGTAACTGACTATATAACAGATACCGGTTTGATATCACTGAGTATACCAAATGGTGCATCTAATAGTAGTGTAATAAGCAAATGGTTACTTACTGGATATGGTGATTCAACATCTGGGTATTACCCAATGCCGGATTACTGACTGAGAAGGGGTATCTATGTAAGTGACTTTAATACTATTTGTGGAAACACCGCATCGGAAGATAGTTTACTAGCTTGGTGTGTATCACAAAATATTAATACTTTATCATATTACGATATGAGTACAGTTCTTGCGACATCATATACAGCATTTGCTAATTTCTATGCTAAAGCAAAAGCAAATGGTATTATTTTTCAAGGAACAGAAAGAGGTAGTCAAAATAGACTAATTGGATCGCCATTTAATAGTACTAAAAACTACAACCTATCTAATCCAGAAAAACTTTGTAATTTTCAATATGAAAATGAGTTTTGGAACTATAACTTAGTTACGATTGGTAGTTTATTACAATATTCTAATGTATCATCTTTTCCATCTACAGGATCAGCAACAGATACATATGTAGACTTGAGTGACTCAACAAATGGTAAGTATTACTTATGGAAGACAGACCAATATGTTCAGCTAATTCAACTACCTGATCCAAGTGGAAACATCATTTATAGTAAATGGATTGAAGAGCAGAGAAATATTTATTTCTATGCAAAATCAGTTGGTCTAAGTAGTGACTTCTATATTGGATTAATTCGTGACCAAATTATGAATACTCCAGATACACAGATATCATTAGACTTAGTAAAGGCAACAGATAGAATATATTTAAGTTGGTATGTTACAAGTTCGGAATTTGATTCCTCGGATGCTGGATTAAACTATGTTAGAACAAGACTAAATTTACTTGGTGAGGCTGCACATTCGATAGGTAAGAAGATTCAAATTCTTCCAATTTTTGCAGGAACAAGTGCATACATGCAAAGTTGGTTTGCGACTCCGGGTAATACACTAGAAGTTGCTTATAATAGAGCACTTTCGGCATATAACGCTAATACAGCAGGTGAAATTACGGAAAATGCGAAATTAGGTATAGACCTTCAATGTGGTTATCAAGGATATGCAATTGCTAGATAGAAAAAATAAAAGTGATATTTTTTATCACTTTTATTTTTATTTCATATATTTGCATTATGTCAAACGAAAGAAACCTTATTAAATTAGAAAGAGATATTAAAACTAAAATGAATCTTATTAAGGATGGAAAAATTCTTCCAAAAGATTCAGGAATAGGTAAGATGATTAATCTCATGAAATCATTAGATGAACCTCTATATGATAGAATTATGGTAGAGTATAAAAATATACTATCTAGTTTAAAATGATAAATAATCTGTTTGTTTACGGCACATTATCCTTACCAGATAAACAATCCGAATTGAATTTAAAATTTGATTCAGTAATTGAATATGATTATATAAAAGGATTTAGTCTCATAGAATATAAAACTTATCTATCAGCTATTAAATCCGATACAGGAATAATATCAGGTAAGATATTAATAAATTGTAACTTAGATGAATGTATTTCAAATCTAGACGAATGGGAGGGAGATCACTACACCCGATCAGAAATAACAACTGAAGTTAATAAGATAAAAGTAATTTTCTATCACAAAAAAGAGAGTCAATAGACTCTCTTTTTTTATGACTTAATAAGTTGAAAATCTTTTCGATACTTTATGACAGCCAAGTCTTTTGCCTTTGCTTCAATCTCAATATCAAAATCTAATCCAAAGGTTTGAATCTCTTCGTAGATATAATCAGCATGAGCAGTTGCAACACCTTTAACATCTTCAAGTAGTTTAGAAGAACTCATATGAGTTAAACATCTAGTTGTCCAAGTTGAATGTGCAAGTTTAAGAGCCTCTTCCATTGTTTGGTCTTTAGGACCATAATTAAAATGGTGTTGGTCAAATACAATAGGAATACCAATTACTTTATAAACATTGTCGTATAGAAACTTTACAGAATATTGATTAGGACTATCATCATTCTCAACGGTTAATCTTTTCTTACAAGATTCTGAAAGTAGTTGAAAACTCTCACAAAACTTACGGGTAGCATCAGTAAGTGATGGTTTTGTAGTGCCAATATGTATGTTAATCGGATAAAAGGTGGTTTGATCGAGACCCATTATATCCATGATTTCAGCATGTTTATTAAGTTCATCAATTGCACTATCAATGACTCTTTGATTTTCACTTGCTATTATACAAAAGTGTGAAGGATGAAAAGATAGTCTGAATGAGTTTTTCTTAGCAAAATCACCACACTCTTTTAACTTTCTACATATTAAATTATAGTTTGGTAAATCTTTGATTTTGTAGAATCCTAAACAAGGAAACATGTCACTTGACATTCTATATACATAAATATTATTTTTAAGATTCCACTCTAATATCTTTTTAAGATCATCAATATTTTTAATTGTTAATTCTGAGACATAGTTCAGACCTTTAGATTCAAATGTCTTTTTAACCATTCCTCTATTAACAGAAATTTGATCTTTCTTACTTAGATTAGAATTAATCGAAATATTTATACAGCAATATCCTATGTTTTTCATTTTCTATATTTACACAAAGATACACACAAATTTTAATATATACAATAAAAATATAAGTAAATGATAATATATCGTATTTTCAATAAAATTAATGGTAAGTCTTATATAGGTCAGTCTGTAAATAGTTTTGGCAAGAGATATAAAGGTAATAAATGGTGGAAATACACTCATAATGAAATATTGAAAAACTCCATTATGAAGAATGGAAAAGAACAATTTGATTTTGAGATACTTGAGGATGGGGTATCAACAATAGAGGAATTAAATAAACTAGAATTATACTATGCTGAAAAATTTAATTCATATAGACCTTTTGGTTATAATATAAGAGGATGTGGTGATAATAAATTCGTCGATGAGTCGCTCAAAGAACATCTTTCATCATTTAGAATAGGTAAGGATTATAAACCTAAGAATAAAAATGTTTCTAACTATAAAGGTGTGTATTGGAGAGAATCTAAAAAATCTTGGATGTGTAGATTTGATAATAAGATAATTAAAAAAACAAAATATTGTTCATCCGAGATAGAAGCTGCTGAAATTTTCGATAAAGTTTGTCTGTATCTGATAGGAAAAGATTGCTTTATAAACTTTGAAGAAAAAAGAAAAGATTATTTATCCAGTAATTTAGAAGATTTTTATTTAAATTCATTTTTACCAATAAAAACAAAAAGAAAAGATGGATATTATAAGGATCTAACAGATTTGAGAGATAAGATATTACCACTTATAAATCTTTCTATTTTAGAAATCTCAAATAATCTTAATATTACTAAACGTAGAGTTAATTGGTGTATAAAAAAATATAAACTAAAATGATTAAAAATAAAACAAGACAGAATTTTTCAATAAATAAGGAAGTTTCCGAAAAATTTAAAAAAATATGTGATGAAAAATATATTAATATGTCTAAATTAATTGAAGGTTTTATGAAGAAATTTATCGAAGATAATTCATAATATATACACTATGAAATTTATAAAAGAATTCGCAGCTCATAAAAAAGAAGTTATACCGATAGAGACATTATTTACAGATGATGAATTTGAGGGTATAAAGGATTTATATAGAGATTTAGTAGAAGATCTTAATTTAACATCTGTTGATAGAGAATCTGATATGACAACATCATTAACATCTAAACTTTCAACTTGGTGGAATACGAGAGGAATTTCTAAGATTGATATAAGCATTAGAACTGCAAAATTAGAATTCAGTGCTTCTTTTTTGGTCAGTGGGAAGGAAGATATGAAAAAATATGATTCCATCACAAAAGATATACAACCATTTATTGATACATTAAAATCAATGGGTTACAAAGTATATAAAAGTGAAATTGATCTAAAAATAGACTCTTGGAAATACATAACCGGAGGCATAAAAATAAGTATAACAAAATGAAAATTAGAAGATTTAATGAAATGGCTGACTTTGACTTGGTCACTGATATTGCAAAAGATTTATTACCTAAATTGCAACAAAAAAGAAGTGCAGGTGAGAAAGTAACTCCTGAAAACTTTGATAGTTTTATGAAAGAGCATGGTGCTGATCTATCCATGACTGATGCAGTTATTTCTTCACTAGTAGATATGGGGTTTGACTTTGATATCAGTACTGAAGATGGTGATTGTGATACTTGTGATAATTAAAATATTTTAATCTCAAATCCATAAAAATTACCCGGATCTTTTAGGTAATCATCAAAAGTGGTATATCCCATATCATTTAGATAGTAATTATCATGCTCATCAAATCTTGAAACATAG
>Ga0214919_10001901_pt1 | contig 33542 bp, 48 predicted proteins | sample LL1503_MetaG_FD_177994 | JGI IMG/M metagenome (GOLD analysis project Ga0214919, IMG submission 177994) | Freshwater microbial communities from Lake Lanier, Atlanta, Georgia, United States - LL-1503 | ecosystem: Environmental > Aquatic > Freshwater > Lake | place: USA: Georgia | collected... | reverse complement strand
TAGTATGTAGTATAGTTATTTGTTACCGTTTTGCCTATGTCTGATAACTTTGCTTCGTTTTCTAATTTTTCTAATTGAGGGCATTTTACTAACAACCTTTCTGGTACATCAGGAAATTTAGCAGTAACTGGTACTGTTGTAGAACAACCAGTTGCAAGAAATGCTAAAATAATAAATGCAACCAGAAGAAGTAATTTAAACATATTCATTTTGGTGCCTCGGCTGCATCATTTAATGCTTTGATAAATTCTTTCGGTATTTCACATACACCGCCTGGTGCAAACTTTGTGTCATACTTTACAATTTCTCTGTCAACATACTTAACAATATCTTGACCACGGGTTCTAACAATTTGTGTTTTGGTCACAACTTTTTCTACAACTTTGACATTCTCTTTTTGAGATTCTGCCTCTGCTGCAGCAACTTTTGCTTCCATTTCTTTTACTCTGGCCTGCCATGCTTCTTCATTGGATATTGCACCTGACATATAAGTGCCGATTGCAATAGCCAATATAGAAACCGCTTGTATTGGTGTACGATACACATATACAAACGGAATAAATTTCATTACATATGTTGCAAGTAAACCTAGTAGACCTGCAAAGAAAATCCCATAGAATATCCAATCAGGTAACCATTGCAATATCCACATTATACTGGTGCCTTTCTACGCATGTATGAGATAAAAGATGCAACCTTTTTTCTTTTAACACCAGGTTCACCATCTTTACCAATACCGATACCTGCGACTGCGCCTGAACCAGCAGACATTGCTGGTGCATCTTCTTGTATAGGTTTACAGACTTTATCGGTTGAACACCAATAATAGCCTGCACCACATTCTTTTTTGAATTCGTTCATTTTGTTCTCAGTACATCTGCAATAGTCATATCAACAGGAATCTCAGAAGAAATAATATCTTGCCCTTTGATGCCTTTTACTCTTTCAGGCATACAACTCAAAAACAACAGGTAAGTTTTTAGTGCAGGATAATCATCTTTCGCCATTTTGAAAAACAATAATCTTGCAGCAACCTCAGGACCGAAAACATTGTATATTACCACTAAATGATTCAATACTAATTGTTCTCTCAATTCACCCACTTTACGATATCTTTTGAATAGTCGTTTTAGATAGTTGAATCTTTTCATATCCTCTTTAAACTCACTCATTATGCAGTTAGGTTTATCATAAGCTTTAACTGCATAAATCAGTATGTTGTCATTGGTCAAATCATCAAAGGACATTATTATTCTTCTTCGTCTTCCTCCTCGTCAGACATAATTTCGTTTAGACCTTCATCATCTGTCAATTCAGCATAGAAATCATAACGACCATCATCAGCGAGGTAATATATTAAATAAAGATAAAACTGTTCATCTCCGACAAATGATTCTACATCAAGAACCAATTCATCACCCTCTGGTTCAGCATCGTAAAGTGCTGGCATGTCTAAACCAAAAGACATTAACACTTTACGAATTTTCTGAACACCAGATTCTGGAGATAGAATCAAATCAGTTAACTCATGGTTAAGGCGTTCGTTAATCTTATCACGGACTTGTGGGTCCGAAATATCGACTGAATCGTTCACCTTAATTGTTTGACCCATCTCAGTATTGAGTTCGGCCAAATATTGTTTGAAATTCATTATGCTGCTGTATCTGCGTAGATTGGATCATCGTTTGCAGATGCAGAACCGTCACCAGTCATAGAACCCATAGCAACTAAAACTTCGGTTCTTACACGACCTGCACGACCACCTGTACCTGCGGTGCGTAATACCCATCCAGCGTGTGCTGGACGACTTGCTAATGAAGTAGGACTTGTGTTTGCCATTTCATTGGTGTCAACACCAAAAATACCTACGTTAGCACCAGCAACGAATACACCAGTTGCGGTGTTTGCATACATTGTTAGACCGTTAGCACTAGTTGTGTAAGCAGGGGTAATTTGCCCGAACTTTGGCGCACTTGTGTTAGCGTCTGTATTTGACCATAAAGCCATTTTATTCTCCTAAAAGTGAATTTGTTATCTATTTATGTTATGACGAATTAATTGTCTGCCTTGACAACTGTAGTACCTAGTTCAGGTTCGGCCTGAAATTTGTTTTCTTCTGACTTCTTGCCTTTTTTCATAATCTCTTTTACAATTTCTGCTTTACGAGATTCTTCAAGGCTTTCTTTGACAGACATTTTAGATGCTTGTTTTTTCAAGGCTTGTCTAGCAAGATTTCTTGCAACTGACATTGGACCGTGTTTTGCACCAGATTTATCTGTTACAACACCTGTTGTCTTTTTATATGGACCATCAAATGGTGGTTTGTTGTCATCAGCTTTCTTTTGACGAGCCTGAATCGACAAATTCATATTTGGTTCATCCATAGGTCTGAATGATTCATTTACATGACCATACTTCTTTTTGTACCAATCTTGCATACCGTGTGTTTTACGATAGTGTCTTACTGTTGCAGAATCATTTGCTTGGTCACGATACTTGTTTTCGGCAGTAGTGTTGTGACCTTTCATTGCTTCAGCTGCCGCATGTGCATCTTTGGCAATGTGAATCAATGCTTCATCAGACTTTTTGTGATACTCATGTCCTTCTAGTGGATGGCGTTGTGATGGACGACCTTCACTCATAACATTTGTATCTTCTGGATATTCAACAGAATCACCTGTCCAATTTCTTCCTGGTTTATTGTAGTCGGCTTTTGCGCCAGACATTATGTGTCTGATTGCCTTTTCTCTGTTTTCTGGATTACTTCTGTATTTTTCTCCAGCTTTTTTAGCCAATTGATGTGCTCGAGTAGAAGTTTCTTTGTCACCAGCTTTGTATGCTGCATGAGAACGAGCCATTAACTTGTCACCTCTTGGACCATCGTATGATTCATCAACTTCTTCTTTTTGAACTGGTTGAGTTGGTTGTTTTGGTTTCAACAATTCTTGTGCTCTTTTTTCAGATGCTTCACGACTTTGTTTGATTCTATCCAATGCACGTTGCATACGAACAGCAGCAGATGTTGCCTCTGTTACAGGACCAGCAGCAACAGTCTTACCTTTTTTAACAGTAAGGTTTCGAGGTGGAACATCACCAGTTGGGTCATCACCCATTTCTTTTGCCTCATTCATTTCTGAAGTCATGTAATCACATGAAGTTTGAATGTAATCGGCTGCAAGAGTAATTTTAGATTGAACCCACTCTGGCAAATCGGTATCAGGCTTCATCATATCCATAAGATATTCTGAATGACGAATAATAGTCTTTAACTGATTCATTGCCATGTCACCTTCGTAACCATATTCTTCTTCATCTTTTGCTTCTGCAACTCTTTGTTTAGCCACAGATTTTGTAACGCCATGTTTTTTAACAAAAGATGTTTTATCAAGAGCGCCCAAATCACTTTTAACTTGAGGCATAACAATTTCAGAAACAATTTCTTCTGATGTTACGATTGGCGCAGGTTTAGTAGGTCTCTTTGGTGCAGAGGATTGAAATCTACCACCAACTGCTTCACGACCAGGTTCTGGTTTTGAAGATGGTGTTAGTTCTTCTGATAATTCTCTAAACTTTTTCATTTCATTGCCTGTTTTGTTGCAGTTGCGTACATTACATTCTTAGCACGGTCACCATAACGGTCTTTGAAACCTTGCATACCTTTTTTCATTGACTTAACAATGTCTTCACGCTTTTCCATTTCAGCACTAGTCATTTCACGTTCTTGAATAACTTCATCTTCAGTTTGTACTTCTTCAGACTGTACTGCATCAACTTTACCTTTAGCAATTTCTTTATTAGGTTTCTTACCTTCAGACTTTGCCTTTGCATCTTCTAATTCTTTTGTGAATTGTTCGTTGTCTGGTTCTTCTTTGACCAACATTTCAGATAAAGCTTTCAAACCTTTTTCTTGGTATAGATTTACCATTTCAGAGAATTTTTTCTTTTTCTTCTCTGCTTCAATGTCTTTCAATTCTTTCTCTTTAGGACCTCTAAGAGTATCTACTGCATGTGGTTCTGGTTTAGAAGCACCATATGCACGACCTTGAACTCTTGTAACTGGCAAATCTGCCATCTTAACTTCTTCAATCTGTTCAACTTCTTCATTGGCTTTCTTTTGACCTTTAAGAATTTTGAAATCTTGGCCATCAATTTTACCATTGTGGTTCTTATCAAGTTTAACTTGACCGCCTTTTAATTCTTCGGCGATTGGTTGAGGGTTTAGAATTTTGCTTACCGCATCAGCAACTGAGCGTGTGGTTTTTGTATCTGAGTACATAAGGTTTCTCCTAGTTTAATTTATTATCTTGAAATTTCTTCCCAGTCCATGGAAGCATAAATGTTTGCGCCATTGGAACTTGTCGTTGCACATAAGGTTAATTCGTATGGTGTGCCTGCCAACCCATCTCTTTCCAATTGAAATTGAAATAATGCTTCTTTTAGAATGTTGATTGGTGATGCACTTTGATTTGTTGCACCGGTAAATCCAGAAGCTAATATTCTACCACCAGTAATTCCAGTACCACCAATTTTATAATCTACAGCAGAGTCATTTCCAGCAGAAGTCCATGTTCCACCAGAAGTTGTTCCTGTTGCTCTAACTTGCCAATTATAAAATGCATTATTTGTAATACCAAGCAATGATAGAGCAGTTAAAATAACAATTGCATCTAATCTATTTGGTGATGTTTTTAATCGTATCGAAATAATTGGATAATATGTACCTGCTGTTGTCAAACTTACAGGTGAAGTAATTGGTGTGTCAATTGCTTGTTGCAATCCATTTAATTCATAACCACCTTCTGATATTACAGAAGAACAAATTTGTTTCATAGTGCTACTATTTGCAGTAGAACCAGTGTTTTTTATTTCGTATCGTAATGGCAGTGATGCGGTTGTAATGTATGTAGTGGTTACTATGTTAGCGTGATTGAATCTGTGACATAACACAAACTCACCATCAATAACAAAACCAATACGAACAGTGCCAAGACCTAACCATTCAATGTCCATCCATAGAATTTGAGCCTTAGACAAATCCAAAATCTTACCAGATGGTCCTGTGCCATCCATCTTATCAACATTCCATTGAGACTGTGGAACTCTAATTTCATTCATAGTACCAGTAACATAACTTCTTTCAACAAAATTGATTGTTGAATCTGTTTGTTCTAAGTACATGCCATTGTTTGCACCATAATAACCAACTCTCTGTCTAAGATTAGTTTGTGCGGGTGCAAATACAACTGTTGTAAAAATTAGTAATGATTTACCAGGTTGATATGAAAATACTTTCGTTGTTTCTCTGATAACTTCAGCATTTGCAGTCGTATCAACATTTAAGTTTACAAGACCTTCACTTGCACTAAAAGTGGCATTTGCAGTCGAAGTATTAGATGTTGCCCAAAGATTGTTGTCTCTATATCTGTGACTTGAATCAAATAATGTATATGGTTGAGATACACGCAAACGACCAAAAGCATCAGTAGAGGTACCACCGGTACCACCTGCTACGTTACCATATTTGTCTGCCAACATAACCACCTCATAGATGGTCTTATTGTTGTTCAGATACTCATTTGTTGCGGTACTAAACTGTGTCATTTAGCAATTCCAACGGCGCAAAGCCTTGTTGATTGGGCTATCAGGGTCTCTCGCATTTTCAGGATTAGTCAATCTCTTTTTCATGCCACCCATTCTACTGCAAAAAGATTTTCTTCTTGAAGCTCTCTTACCAGTAGGGTTCTTTTCTGTGACAGCAGTCTTTAATTTAGAACCTGGATGTTCTCTACGATACGCATTAACTGCCTTCTGTGAAAGACCATCTGTCTTATCGTGTTTGTTGACTGATTGCCAATCTTCATTCAGTTGTTGTTCTTGTAAGTATTTGGCTGCATCATCTACAATAGTAGATTCAGATTTCCAACCACCACCCATTTCTTTATATTTCTTTGCTGCCCAACCATTTGCATATGCTGATGGGTAAACATCAAACTTGGCCTTTGCTTGTGCTTTTGCCTGTGCCCATTTCTCTGGACTAGTTGGTACATTTTTTTCGTCTAGTTGTTCCATAGATTCACTTATCTTTCCTTTTCCAAAGTTAGACACATTGATTGGTTCACCCTTTCTCTCGGGATTAGGGTCATGTTTTCTCTTTGCACGAACAGCAGATGCTCTTTCTTTTTTAGTTAGTTGAGCTCTCTTTTCATTTGACATACACTTAGGTTTAGGTTCACCTGGCTCTCTTGCACAAGGACCAATTGCTTCACCTTTACTGTTGATTCTTTTCCAACCACCTTCTGGATCCGTTTTACTGAACCACTTACGCAAGTCTTCTTTGAGTTCTGCTTTTCTTTCAGCATTAGATTTGCGGTTTGGATGGTCAGGATTCTTATAAGGAGTTTTTCTCATTCCCTCCGAATCATAATTTCCAGATTTCTTCTTTGCAATCGCTGTTGCTGCGGCAATAGCTGCAGCAGAAGATTCTTTCACACATGACCCATCGGAATATGCCTTTTTACCTGGTTTTGGTTTATAACCAGGCCAGCATCTTTCTGAAATAAAATCTTTTAACTTCTTCATGAGCTGATAGACCTATTTGCTTTGAATGATTTTAGGTTGATGCCTTTTCTTTTTAATTCTAATTCTCTTTCATCAGAATTTGATGTTGCATCTTCACCACCTGCACCAATTGTTTCAGTAATGCCTGCACGACCACGCTTCTTAAAACTAATCTTTTCACCAGATGCACGACCTAGGTTTTCACCTGAGGTCGCCATTGAAAGACCAGGTTCTATGCCTTTGTCGATGCTTTCTTGCTGGTTCTGCCTTGCTTCTTTTTGTTTGGCGCGGATTTGGTTGAGGGTGATTTTGGTTGACTTGGCTTCGCCTTGTCCTTGTTCTGTACTGTTGATTCCGATACTTGCTGCGGCTGGAGTGAAGTTGTAGTTTCCACTTTCAAGTCCGTTGTTGGCAATTCTTCCTTCGGCAAGGAAGGTGCTGGTACTTCTTCTTTTGGTGGTTTCGCTCTGCTCAAAAAGCTCTTTACTAGTCTCAACATTGTCGTTCTCCTCTTTTATTTTTACAACATAACCCTTCGGGTGTTTCATTACTTCACCACCACGCAGATGGGATTCTTTTGCAGCTGAACGGCGAATCAAAAAGATTCTTGGTTTGCCATCTTTACCACGCAATAACTTGACTTTCTTTTCTTCAAATATTGCATTGATATCATCATTTGTTACTTCTTGTGAGTATTGTTTCTCACCAATGACATTCATTGTTTTACCAAGTGTCAAACTCTCACTATGATTTGAAAGGCCATAATATGTATTATTTTGTTCTGTTGTATGTCCAGTTTGCATTGAACTCATCATGCTTTGGACTTCTTCAACTGTATCACCAGTGATTGAAACTGTTACTGATTCAGATAAGAACTTTTGAAATTCTTCATTTACTTTTTTAGGTTCTGGTTTCTTCATCGAACTTCCTGAGGTTGGAACATTAGGTTCTTTGTGTGGTTCTTTTTCAACCTCAACAAGTTTATCATGCACAACTCTGTGTGTTACTATGCCATCTTTACCATATCTACCAAAACCATAATACTTCAGACCCATCTTGCGAGCTTCTTCAGCCGCACCTGAATCTGCATGTGGTGTTTGTTCTGCACCATCTTTTGGTACTGGTAGTGTATCTTTCTTTTGCAACTCCATTGCAACCCATGCTGATGCAACTGGATTCTCTGGTGGTTTTGCCACGAATTCTTTTATCTTTGTGAACATCTGAAGCATCTCGTCTTTTTTAGCCTTGACTACTTCAGGTGGTGCTTGTCTTAAATCTTCAGAGTTATCAAACTCCATATAATTATCACCAAACATCTTTGCAAACTCAGGACGACCTGCTTGTACGCCATCCCATTTTTCTTTGCGAATGTTTTCTGGTACTGTACGACCACCACGCTGACCTCTTTCAATGTTTCTTTGTTTAGAAACTTCGTCAGCAGTATTAACTAGAACCATTGATGATTCGTAACCAACTTCTTCTAGTTTCTTTTTAATCTTTGCAATCTTTTCTACATCATCACCAGTGCCATTGATAATCAAACCATTACGACCTAGAATTGCAAGGCGTTGACGCAACTCTGTAATGTTCTTTGCTTTTCCTCTTGTGAGGTTTCGTTTTTCTTCTTCTGATGCAGGCATAGTTTTATCAAGACCTTCTTTGTCCATCAAAAACTCAAGTGCTTTATCTGAATTCATTTCGGTCATACCATGACCTGCAAGTGTGTTATCTAACACATAGTCTTTACCAGAACCTGGCCCACCTGCTAAAAATACTGCTTTGAAAATGGCCTTATCATGTACGCCTTCAAACAAAAGAGTTTGAAATTCTTCATTAATACTCTCTTTGACTTGCATACCCTTACGCACATCATGGAACATTTCTTTTGCATGATGTTCAGGCACATGTGCAGGTATGCCTTTTTTGAATTCTTTGAAATTACCAGATGCAGCATGTGCTCGCATTTTAGATGCAGACATGCCTGTAGTACCTTCAGCATCAGGGTCTCTTTCGCCTGCGCTGTGTACTGTTATCTTTTTGAAGTTGAATAATTTACCTTCACCCTTACCATTGTACTGTGCAAGTTTCTTTTTGTATTCTGGAACACGGTCAGAACCTGCCACCATGTGTAAGTGTGTTACACCTTGTTTGTGTAACTTTTCTGCATGAGAAAGGAATGTAGGAGACTCTTTACTGGATGTAGAGAGGTTTGTTTTTGGAAAGAATCTTTTTGCGTGTTTGAGTTTATCTTCGGAAGATAAAGGATTCTTTTCTTTATCTTGTGTGTGGGATAGAACTACGCTGTGACTGGCACCATGTTCTTTAGCAACATCTTTGACTTTGTTTACTAAGACTTCGTGGCCTGTAGTGGGAGGTGACATGCGGCCAAATGCCATGACATGGTGAACCTCTTTATTTTCGTTGATAAAATCTCTAAATTTCATTCTCCGCCTCTACAGCAGTTAGTTAATGTTCTATTTAGTATTTATCATGCTTTACGGTGCAACCAAGACGCCCATCCTTTATTATAAATTGCGATGTTTTTAGAACCAATAACCTCATCTACTGCTCTACGGACACCATTAAATTCTTCTGGTTGGTCAATATCGTGGCCACCAATAAATCCACCCGATTTTACCTTTGGCAACCATGCAAGAATGTCTTCTTTTACTGCTTCATAGAGGTGTGAACCATCAATGAAAACAAAGAAAATACTATTGTCTGCATACATGTTTGCAGCCTGTACACTTGGTAATCTTATTGGAGTAACAATATGTCTAACTGGTTGAATGTTTGTTATAAACTCATCATAAAGTGTTTTATTGATAACTGATTCATCATTCATAAGAACGGGTTCACCAGGCGAACCCTCCCATGTATCAATAGAATCAAAATGAATATCTTTATCTGAATTGATAATCTCTACTGCGGCATAACATACAGACTTACCTTTCCATGCACCAATCTCAACGAATTTCTCTTTTGAATTTGGTGGTGTAAAAGCGATTAGTTGTCTGTAAACATTTTCATAATTGAAATGTCCAGGTACATTTTGATAAAAATGTTCCATTATTCTGCCACTATAAATGCGTTGCCATGGGGATGATTCCCTGTCCAATTTTCTTTTAGATGCCCAAATTCATAATCGAAATATTTGATTTTGAAACCTGCATCAACAATAGTTGTTAACCACCATTCTTCGGGTTCTCTTACGACATGTGTAACATCCATTTCATATTCACGGATTCGGTATCGTTTGCCGTCACCTAAAGGAACAGCGACAAATAGAGTTTTACATCTGCGTCTTAACTCAGATAGTACGGACGGAATTAAGTCTTTAGGTATGTGCTCCAGTACATCCTTTGCAATGATTAGGTCCCAGCCACCACTCAATTGTTCGGTAGTTTCTATGACTTGTAGGTACTCTTTGACTTTTGGGTGACAATTCTCAACGGCATATTCTGATACATCGGCACCATATGCTTCTTTACCTAAAAGTCTCAAGGCATATACCATGAAACCTTTAGCACAACCATAGTCTAATACTGTATCAAACTTGATATTGTTAATGATTGATGATGCCTCACGAATTGTTCTTTCAGGCATCCAACGATAATTTTCATAGGCACTTACACGATGGCGAACACCATCTTCAAAGTACTTTTCATCAAATACATTTTTAAGCGAATTCATTATGTCTTGTCTCCGTTACCACATCATCAATCAATTCATTTTGATATGCATATTTGCAGAATGAACAACCATGGTGTCTACGACTTACGCCTGCACCACCAACTTGTGAGTTATAAAAGTCTGTAATGCCATCAATATCACAAATCTTAAATTCTTCATTGACTGCATAATTATTTTCTGGTGCCAATTCAGCAGAAGGACAAACATATACATTACCATCTGTAAACACACAAGGTTTTACCATATGCATATAACAATGGTCGTTTCTACGAACACCCTTGAAATTAAAGTCTGATAAGAAAGCATATTTCAATTTGCCATGTTGTTCTTCGTGTTTAGCAATCAACTCACCAATCCTAACAATATCTTTCTGTACTTCTTCAACTGGTTTAATTGCATTGAAAGCAATACGACATGGTATTTTCTTTTCTTCAACCCATGCCAACATCTTCATAAAGTTTTCTTCTTTATATTCATTAGATGCAAGTTTCTTGGCCTTCGTATCAGTCCACTCACCAGTAATATTTGGATTAGTAGAAGTCTCTGTTGCACCATCCCAAACATATGCGGCTGAGATTTCAATATCTAAACCTTCAAATACTTCAAGGTGATATGGGTATGGCTTCTTTTCATCCCATGAATACATGCCAAGACGAACCCATGACAACATATGCCAGTTCTTAACTTTCTTCAATCGTGAACCATTTGTACAGATACCAATTTTTAGACCACGACTATGTGCATGAGCAATTGCTTCATCTAATTGTGGATGTAGTGTTGGTTCGCCACCACCTGTAAACTCCATACCTAGAACACCAAGGTCTGCAAACTGGTCAATTGCAGATTTCATTTGGTCTAGTGTCAACATTTCTTTCATTGCTCTGTTTGCAAAACAACAGAATGAACATGTTAGATTACATGGGTTTGCAGGTGACATATGAAACATCACAGGCTTTGGTCTTTCACCATTCTGAATCAACTGTAATCTGTCCATGTGTTTCAATAACTTCACATGGTTACTGGTATAACTACGACCTTGTACCTTGTCTTCGGGAATTGTTTGTTTCTTTTTCAATATCGCACTTGCGTTAATAATTTCCATAATTATACCTTAAATGTAAATTCGTATTCAATTTGTGGTTCGCTGTAAGGACCAACATCTTCATTATATCTATCCTTCATAAATTTTGGATATACTTCTCTCAATATATGGTCCATCTCCGCAAATGCCGCAGACTTATCATAGTAACTTGGTTTGCCTGGATGATACATTGATACTTCATGTATTACACCAGCCTTTTGTTTTAGAATTGGTGCAAGAATAATATCAAAACCCCAACCACTCTTAACTTCATGGTACTTCCAGAAGTCCATTATAATAGGTATTAGAGATGAATGGAAGAAACCACCCATGCCTTCGTTAAAGTTTGTTAGACTGTAACTGTAACCTGGAACTTGATGTAAAATTCTATGTGTAGATTCTGAACCTGCAATAGTTGACAACTGAAACATTTTAATATCTTTTTTCGTTGCGATTTCTAATGCACGATTGATACTCTGAATATCTGTTACAAGGTCATCATCCCAAAAACCAATATAATCAAAATCTCTGTAGTCAAATGTATCTAAGAAATGTTTGGCTAAGTCCCACTTGAAACCTTGGTCACGAATAATTGTATCATAAGTTCCAGTTTCAGGTTGAAAGTCATTGTAGTTATAAGCAATGACTTCATAATTACGAGTAGGTTTAGTTAGTCGCCAATGATTTTCTTTATCATAGGCATCATGGTAGTTAAGTGGGATGCCAACAGGGCAGAAAATCACATTACGCATATTTTTTCTCAATCAATTCTTTCCATCCAGGTACTCTATCATATTGATGCACAATTGCAAAAGGTGTACCATCACTTGTACATACTACATTATCTACTAAAATTGGAGATTTTTCAACCAGCCTGCTGCCATATTTACCTGCAATTTGTGGACCAGTTGTGCCTAGTTGTGCAGCCCAACCATCTTCTGACATTGTTTTGCGTGAAACATCATGGTATGTTTTCATACCCAATAGAATGTTCCATGCCGCTTGGTCAGGTCCACCACCACCTTCAATATGATGTGAAGTGCCTTGACATAACATGTAAATATTTAGAAACACATCGAGCATTGTGTCAAACTCACCAGAGATAACACCTGCATTGAAAATTAGATTGTTATTGTATGCATCATGTATCAAAGGACCAAATGACTTCATCAGATTGTGTGTGCCCCAATCTTCATCTTTATAATACATAGACTCACAGGCAGCATTAATCTTCTTGTCACCAATATTATTTTCTAACCAGATGGAAGGATTTGATTGAAAGACAACATCTTTAACATCTGTAGTAATGATGTAACGATATTGGCCTTTGAATTTTTTGAGTAGGTACCAAAGGTGTAAAAACCTTTCGACCATAATTGAGAAGTCTTCCCTGTATTCAAAACGACTTTCTTTGTCGTTCTTCTTAAAAGCAAAGATTGTATAACCTCTCTTTGTCAATTCATCTGCAACATCATAACTGATATTGTAACAAATCATGGCCTTCGTGCCTTCAAAGCCTGACCTGTCTAATGAATTAACCCACGGTTCAATCTTATCAAAACTGTAACCTGTAATAAAACCAATCACTATATCTTTCATAACAACTCCAATAATTATTTTTTCTTGCGATAATCCTTAAATGATTTTAAACCTTGACCTGGTGTATCATTCTTATATGTATTCACTAATGTATCTGTTCCATCTTGACCTGCACCTGAAACTGGAAGAATATCAGGATGAGGACTTTTCTTTTCTTCGGTCAAATTTCTTTTTCTATTTGACACAACTCTAATAACTGCTTCTAACATTTTATCCTCTGGTCAAAGCAAGAATCTTTTGTATCTGTGCTTCAAGTATTGGTTTACGATTGGGCCAATTGATATATGGTTTGTCAGCAGTCTTCAATAAGTTAGTTAAGAATGGCATAATAATCTTTTCTACTTGTGCCAATCTTGCCTTATATTCTTCTACTGTCTCATCTTTTTCTGCAATGACAGCATTATATTCTTCTTCTGATACCGCAGAGAAACCAAAATCATTATCACCATACTCTGCTAGAATTTTATTTATATCGTATGCAGGCATTATTTACACCTTTTCTATATTTTGTATGTCTTTATACGGCCAAGAATTTTTATAATAATGATATTTTACTGTATTTTTATTGTAATTATTTTCATCACACCACAGAGCTAAATTCTGTATAATATATGTAGTATTGTTCTTGGTAATTTTCCAACTACTTGTCATTGGACTATTTCTTTGTCCTTTCCAAATACTTTCTTGAGCACCAGTTAGTCCTCTATTCCAAGGTTTTCTACCTTTACGACTTTCACTCATAGATTTTTTATGGTTCTCACTTTTAGCTTTACCCTTGGAAGACTCTGACATTTTTTGTTTAGTTTTATCACTCAAATTCCAATGATTACCTTTTTGATTGGGTGGCACATTTCCACCTTCATGTAAATTATAGTCACCATATATTTTTATAAATTCGATTTCTTTAAGTAGGGTCGTTTTCTCATCAGAACATTCAAATAAAATTTCAAAATCAAAAGATTCTTTTCCATATTTTTTTATGGCATTATAAAAAGGAGTGTCTTTCTTAGTATAAACAGATTTGAAAAAATGTTCTTTAATCCTATCTTTAACATCATCTCTCTTAGTATATCCCACATATGATTTTTTATTTTCTGTGTTTGTTATTTTATAGACATATGGCATTTTTTTCTCCTTATATCTATTTATAAAAAAACAAACTTCAACGCAATTAAATCACTTACTCCAAGCTTTAGCAGCGGTAAAATTCAAATGAGAGAATTCCAATCTGTCAACCAACTTAACTGCATTGCCTGTTAGTTTATCAACTGCAACGAAACCTTCTGGATTTGTCACTTTGAAACCGTCTTCTGTTTGTACGAATGTACTTGTAACTTGTTTCATCTGTTGCAACTTTTTGATAATCATATTCTTAGCATCTACCATGCCATTTTGCATATCAAATATGTGTTTCAAATCATTTGCAGCACCACGGAGAGTACGCATGATTTCATTCTTAATCATGGTCTTTTCTCTCTTTGTCTTCTCCATCTTTGCATCAATAATTTTTTCATTCAACTTATTCTCAACCCACTTTAGCAATTCTCTTGTATGTGCGGCAGTGTTTGTAATCTTTTGGCCTTCACGCACTTTCGTATTGTTGAATGTTTTAATGTATTCTCTGATTGTGTCGTTACCAGAAATTCTACCAACAGACATAGAGTTTGTTTGTTTGAATGTTGCACCGATAGTAGATAGAATAGATGTTATCTGTTTCGTTTCATCTTCTGTGAATGATGCAGTACCAGATGCATCGGTGAAGTATGCATCACGGAACCAAACATCTTTAGTTGGTGTCAAATTTTTAATGTCAATATTGAATGATGCCTTCATATCAGCAAATGTTTTACCTGTGTATGAAGTATGAAACACAACACCCATCTGTGCAGCCTGCATAGTCTTTGCAAGTTTAGAATCAGATGGCACAGCATAGATTAATGTGTTTGGTTGAAATGTAATATAACTTTCACCATCAAGTGTCTTCTCTGATAGGTCACCTTTTGCAAACATCATATCACCTTGCAGAACACCCTTGATGCCAAGTTTTGGAAGATAACGTAATGCAACTTTTAATTTTGCATTAAGACCTTCACCTGGATGGTTCTTATCAATGTCATCATCTGTATAGTTTAACTTTGCATTTGCATTGAATACACCTTTTGTACCAACAAAGAATTTACCATTGTCTGGATTGATACCACAAAAAATTGCAGGTGAACCATCCCACTTTGTTGTAGTGTTTACTTTTGTTTGTGAGTGGCCAGCAAGCATATCTCTCAATGCCTGTAGAAAATTAATTGCATCACGACCACCTTGCACACCACGATTTAGAATTTCATCTTCAAGGTGTTCAAGGTGAAGGTTTGCACCTTCTTTTTTTGCTTCGGTTAAAAATTGTGTGAATTTCATCTTAACTATACTTTATGAATATACTACTGTTTTTGGTTGCTGATGATGCATATTGAAAAATGTATGCACACAAGTTATCCATTCTTTTTTCTTTTAATACTGTGTACACTAAATCAATTCCAATATACTTAGACATCCACCATGTTTTATCTTTTCTGTGTCCAGCTTTTGCTTGAGCAATCAATACTTCAAGTTTCTCTTTTGAACCAGACAAATCTTTAAACATGGTTGCAAATTTTTTAAAATCATTATCTGATGGTTTATCAATAGGTGTTTGTTGTGGTAATGTTAACTTTGCTCTCGACACACCAACATCAATTGCACCTTCAAAAATAATACCACCACCAATTTTACCACCTGCAGCTGCTTTACCTTTAATCTCACCTTGCCATGATGATGGCACTGGTCGACTTGAAAAATTTCTCAATTGAACTTCACCTGCATTACCTTCAGCTTTATACTGTATGTAAATGTCTTTTGAATCGGTCATATTCATACCAAGTTTAACACCTGTGTATTGAGCAACAAGTGGTTTACCATTATTAAAAATTTTAGAATGTGGGAAATCTTTTGGTCCAATTTTCTTTAATGAAATGCCTATCATGTTAGTGTATGCAAATTCATCATACACATAACGATTGAACTCAGTTAAAGTTTTCCAACCTGTTTTTAATTTAAATGATTTTTTAATCATCCAAATGTCAGCAGGATTCCACTTATCATCACCTGTAATTCCACTACCTTTTTTATGATTACGCCATTCATTATAAATTGAATCAACTAATTTACCACCACGATAAAATATAAAATTCTTACCACTCTTAGCACCAGGAACTTCTTCAAAAATTAAGTTGGCAGTTAAAACAACACTTCTAAACCAATTCTCATCTAAACCAGCCATACATTGTTTTAATGTCCTATCACAATCCGCATCACCAATTGTTTTATCAGTAATTTGTGAAACATCAGTTAATTCTTTACCAAGGTGTTGTCTTGTCGCACAAGCATAGGCCTGCAAACTTTCTGCAAGTGCAGTAATTTCAGAGCCTGCACCTGAAACCTTTCCTTCTGTGTCTACATTAACTTTCGTTGGAATTTTCATCTTAAATACCTAAATTGTTGATTAGGTATTTATACTATCACGGTTACCGAATTATGTCAAGCACTTTTCCACTAGTCCAAACTTCCTGTTCAGTCCTGATGCGACCTTCTGTATTCAATGTCTCATAACGATTGATGGCTTTCTTTCTCCACCATTCTATGATATTGGATAGATGATGTTTTTCATAGTTTTCACCAGGAATTAACTTGTCTGCATCACCATTGACAAACTCTATCATGTTCTTAAATCCATAGTCTGAAATGAAGTATCGTTTCTGTTCATTCAGGTTCTTGGCGTTTTCAATAGTTGCAGTAAATTTGGCAGCCTCAGGTGTACCTTTCAAAGATACTTTGATGAGGTTGACCATTGCATTGGAGATTTTCAGTTTACGACTTGATGCATCTTGTGGGGCCAAATCTTCACCTGTAATATTCTCAATATAGTCTTTAAGATTGGTGTAGGTATCACCATGTAACATAGGTAAGAAGTCACTATCAGTTAGACCTTTGAAACGAATCAGAGGTTTCATTCCATCATATTGTGATACTGTCTTTGAAGAACCATACAAACTGGTGGTTTCAAACAAACAAGTATTCATCTTGTACTTGTCATCTAACATCTTACGAACCTCATGTGTAGTACACATTGCAGCCAGTAACTTACCACCAAGGTAATTAAAACCAAATGGTTGTGCAGGCACGATTGCAAAACCCATCGCAGCACATTGATTAAATCGTTGAGCACCACCTTCATGTTGTGTGAATACTCTCCCCAACATTTCATTACGAGGTTTGCAGTTGATAACAGGAGAACCAAGACGAATGAAACCAACCCACTTCTGAGTTTTCTTTTCAAGTACTGCCAATCGTAAACAACGACCAGGAATACTTGTCATATTTGAATGTGAAGAAATCATACTCAAATAAATTTCCCATCTGTCTTGTGCCAGTTCTACAATCTCAAACTCCATATCAGCAGGCGACATTGTAAAATCAGAGAACAAGTCTTCTTCTGGTCCCATACCAAACAGTACAGGTGACCTTTCTGCCATAGAGGCCAGTTTTTGTTCACGCATGTATTCATCAATACGTCCAAACTTATCAAAGTAGTCTGAGAATACATTTGCACAATGTACTGCCTGTTCGTGTGTCAACTTCATACTTTTAATCCACCAAAGTCTTTTCTTCGTTCTCTGTTACCAAATGTGTTTAATGGTTTATCGGGAATGCCTGCGTCAGCAATATCTTGTTGTGCAGATTCTTCAACATCATACAGTCTCATCTTTGCTCTATCAATACCAAGAACAAATCGTTTATACATGTTAGGGTCACCATAACGATTCTTCAATTGTTTAACAAGAATCTGATTCAATGCTTCAAGTTCTTCATTACTCACCAATGCAAACATAAAGTCAGCAGTCGCAGGCAGACCAAAAGATTCTGAAGTATCTTCAAGACCTGGATCCGAGTTACTGAAACCACTACGAGTTGTTTGTGTTGCAGATACAACTGGTACACTAAACTCAACAGCAAGACCACGGAGTTCTTCTGCAATCGCCTTGATGTAGGAATAACTGTTTACATTTGCGCCAGGTTTAATTCTAGCAGAACAACAGATGTTTAGATAATCAATAAAGATAATATCTGGTCTAAAATTCTTTTTCAAAGCCAAGTCATTCAGCAATGCACGGAAGTGTAGTACACTTGCACCAGCAGTTGGATATTCTTTAATGATTAACTTACCTTGTGTCTTAGATTTTAATGCAGAGAATTTTCTTGTGTAATCTTCTTTACTAATTGTTCTCAATTCATCTAAATCAATATTTAGCAAATTAGCATCAATACGTTCTGCAATCTTTTCTTCTGCCATCTCCATTGTGATATAGAGAACATTTTGTCCTTGCGACAAATTACCAGCAGCAACGTGACACATGAACAAAGACTTACCAACACCAGTGCCAGCAAGTGCAATGTTCAATGTCTTAATTGGAAGACCACCTTTTGTAATCTTGTTAAAGAGGTCAAGGTCAAAACGAATACGAGATTCTACTTTGTGGTATGAATCATAACGAGAATCATAGTCTTGTGTGTAATCGTGACCAATGTTGTTATCAAACGAAACACCAAGAGCATCACTTAGAAGTTGTGGGATTTCACCCTTAGTTCTTTTATCACCCTTACTATCCAAAATAGAAACAGATTCCATAATGGCATTGTAGATGGCCTTGTCTTGGCAAAACTTTTCAGTTTGTTCAATCAACCATTGTGTTTCTGTTGGTTCATCTTTGTCTGAATGTACTTTGTTTAGTAATTCAATTGCCTCTTGTACTTGAGGCTCAGTTAGATTTTTCTTCTCTGTGAAATTGATTACAAGTGCCTCATGTGTTGGAGGGTTCTTGTATTGATTGATGAATTCAAATATCTCTTTGAATACTACCTTTTCGGTGTTGTCTGAGAAATAATCTGGTCGAATGAATGGCAATACCTTGCGGATATATTCTTCATTATAAATCAAATTCTTGATTATCGTTTGTTCTAGTCTGTTCATTTGCCTGTGTCGCTAATATTGTAGTAAGTATGTCACCCATGATTGTATGCAAATCATCGTCTTTTGTCAAGTCATCAATGTCGTGTTCACCAGGATGGACAATAGTATAACCGAATTGCAACCTTGCAAATCCTTCTTCTTCAACTACTCTTGCTTTCTGATAGTGGTATATTACTCCTTTGTATTTTTCCATTAGGAGTTCTATACCACTTATATCAGTATCTTTGAAGTCAAAGAAGTGATAGTCAACACCTTCTTCAAGCATCTTCTTCGGCTTCTTCCAAAACAGGAGTTTCTCCCATAATGTTCCCATATGCAATCTCATATTTTTGTTTAATGAATTCTTTGAATTTTGGATCCTTTAGAATAGAATCCATAAACTCAGGTGTTGATGTATCAGCAATACGTTTCTTATCACCAATTTCACCAGTAGTCTGGTCTACCTTTGCATACCACCCATTGGTTGGTTTAACCACATGTCCGGATTCCATTGCAAGGTCAAGTAGACCACTATACTTACTAATACCACCATCAAAAGATACAGAAATAGGTATTTTAGACTTTTCTTTAACATAACGGGATTTCTCTACATTGATAATGAAGTTGTAACCGACAATTTCAGTTCCATCTTTTTCTTGTTGACGACCAATAATATAAATGTTGTCAGCAGAGTAGTAAGAACCTGTACCACCACCAACGATATCTTTCGGGAACATACCAATCTCTTTGTATGTGTGATTAACAACAACCATTGGAATGTCTTTGATATTCAAGTGTGGAGTTACCATACGGAACAAACTCTTAACTTGTTTTGCACGACTCATATCAGCAACTGATTTGCCTTCTAGTGCATCTTCAACTTCTTTCTTGGATGCCAAATTACCGATTGAATCAAGTACGATGATTAGTTTATCACCACGATTCACTTCTTGTAATTGTTGCATGATATCAAACTTCAACTGTTCAATGTCAGTCAAAGGTGTATGCAATACTCTGTCCATATCTATCTCAAATGTTTCAAAGTATTTGATGGGTGTACCAAACTCTGAATCATAGAATAAAAGGACTGCCTCAGGGTATTTGTCCATGTATGATTTTGCCATTAGCAAACTGAAGGCAGTCTTAAAGTGTTTAGATGGACCTGCCCACATTGTAAGGCCTGGTACAATACCACCATCTAGTTTTCCAGATAGTGCCACATTAATCATTGGCACACCTGTTGTGACCATATCTTTATCATTAAAGAATTTTGATTTGGATAGAATCGCACTATCTTTAATCGTTGAATTCTTTTTAATTTTATCAAGTAAACTCATTTGAAATCTCCATCTATTTTGGTAATGTCTGTCTTCGGTATAACTTCGTTCTTATCATCTGTAAAGAATGATTCTAAACTATTTGCTGTACTATTGTCAAGTGTTTTCTTTTTCTTTGCCTTCTTTGCAGGCTCTATCTCTACTGGTTGTTTGATTCTTTGGTATGTCTGATTAGATGCAATCAATAACAAAACGGCAAGTGGGTCGAATACGATAATGATAATTAGAATTACACTTCGTACTGCTTTATCTATGAAGTTCGGGTCATCCTTACTATAGAATAACTCGGCTATGTACTTGATAGGACCAATCTCTGCTGTTAGTTTGTTTTCTTCTGATAACAAAGGCAACTTCTCAGTTGTAATTCTTTTCAGTTCTGCCTGTGTTTCTTGGATTTGTACATCAATCTTCCGTGATGCAGTTGCTGGGTCACCTGCTCTTTGTAATAGATAATTCAATCTTTCTTTTGCAATGTTTTCTTGTGTCTCTAATGTTTTTAATTGAACACTATTTGCACCAACAACAATATTTGTATCAAGGTGTGCCTTTGAAAGATAACCAAAGATACCCATTGATGTAATTAACATAAGAAGAATAATGGCACCTAAGAAATAGTATCGCATTATCTTTACTGTATCATTCCAGTTATTGTACAACCAAGATACTGTTACCAATTTTGATGCTTCAAGTACCGAACCCATAATGATAATTGGCCAGTATGAACCTGGAAATATCTGTGCAAGTCCAATAACAGAATAATATGCTGCAATGGCTGATAGACCAATCGCAGTTAAAAATGGTAACAATACTTGTATCATGGGTTCCTCTTTGAATGTGGAACATCAAACACAAAAGTAATTCTTGTACAATCTCCTATGTTTTTTGTTCCGTGCATCAATTTATTATTGAACCAAAGTAAAGTACCTGGTTCTACTATTACTGTTTCACCACCAACTGTGTATTCATAACGGCCTTGAATTGATAAATGATATCTGTCTTTCGTTTGATAGTATGAACCAATATCAATATGTTGACCGACTTCACCACCTTTTTCCAGTGATAGAAAACCACATCTACAGAAACTATGAAAGTGTCTTCTCAAAAATCCGATGACTTCTGTATGCCTATCATATGCTGGTGTTGCAATGTTAATCTCACTATCACCAACAAAATCATTTGCGTTAGTAACAGCACCAATAACTAATTGCAAAACACCAGCAGGCAAGTCCATGAATCCTCTATCTAATAGAGATTCAACACCATCAATCTTATTCTGAGCACCCCAATCGTCAGGATACTTTTCTAACTGTCTCATTATTTTTGAGACATTGATTCCTGTTTTGATGATACGAATATTATCCAAAGAAACTCTCCAATGAATTTTGTTTCTCAGTTGTCCAATTCATACAGTCTAAAATCACTTTGATGGGTTCAAGGAATGCCTTGTCAAACTGCATATCATAGTCAACATAATCCTGCAATTCAAATTCTTTTGGTAATCTACTTGGGAAAGAGATGACCATATCTTTGAATGGGTTTGGTTGTTTGAGATAGGTGAATTTAAGTTTCTCACCTTCTTGGATAAGAGGGTAAGTCTTTGTTAAATTCTTCTGCTTCAAATAATGATTATACAAAATGGCACCCTTCACATGAATTGGTGTACCTTTTTTATATAGAGTAACAGAATCAGAATATTCTTTCAGACCATTCAGACCACGGGGAAATGAAATATCTTCTGGTGGCAACTTCTTAAACTCTTGTCTAAAGTCTTCAATGAAAGTATGAATGTCTTCTTCTGTGCCATTAATCATAATCTTAATTGATTGTTTCATCTTCTCACGGATAGCCGCAGGTGTAGATGACTTAATCATTTCAAGACCCATAACTTTCATTTGCGGTTCTTTATACGCAACACCCTCATTGTTATACACATTCAGAATGTATCGTTTTTTGGCAGTCCAAATACCTTTGTTCGCCAATGCTTCACGCTTCATTTGCATTTTCTGGTCATACGCATGAACATACGAAGCAAGCTCCTGATAACTCTGGTCAATGTACGGTTGTATCTTATCTTCACAGACACGGTCCATGAAGGTGATAATCTGATTAACATCCGTCTTCTGAGAATACACCTTGTCAACAAGTGGACCAAGACGGAGATAAATCGAATCTGTGTCTGAGGCGATAACATAATCTTCATCTGTCTTTAATAATTTATTCAGATAGTCATTAAGTTTCTTTTCAATCCACCGAATAGATAACTGCCCTGCAAGTGTAACTGCCAACGCCATTCTCAAATCATAGAATCGGAAATATTGTGAACCTAATGCACCATATGCCGAATTCAAAGAAACTTTCTTTGCTAATTGTAGATTGTCATAACGAGCAATCTTGTTTTTTAATTCTTTCTTTTTGTTCAGGTCAGTTTCAACTTCATAGTCTTTCTTGGCCTGAATCATCATCTTCTTAAACTTAGAACGGTCAACATACATTTCTTCCAACATCTTTGGTAAGAAACCTTGTTTGTCGGTGCGGAAGAATTGACCATTTGGTGTAATTGTTACGTTTGATAGTTTGGAAGTATCAACTTCTTTATCTAACATTTTATCTACAGTAACACTACTCATAATTACTTCACGCATTTCTGGTGTGTAATCTGTTGTTTCAACCAATGTCTCTGGTGAGATATTGTATTGCATCATCAAGTGTGGGTACAGACTGTTCAAGTCAAAACTAGCCACATAATTATGTAGTCCAACCTGTGGAACTTTAACATATGCACCTTCAAATGCGGATGACTTATGCTTTTCTTCCTTTGGTGGTATGATGATGTTCTTCTCTAACAGATAGTTATAGATTAGAGCATCCCACATACGAGTTTGTGCAAAGATATCTTCATAGTTGGTCTTTGTATCATATGCCAAAGTCAAACCAAGTTCAATCAGTTTTAGTTTTGCTTCAAGTTTGAAAATCAATACAACGTCTTTGATGTTGTACTCAATAAACTTTTGATGGTTCAATCGGTACAATGCATGTAAGTTATCATATTCATCATATGAAATCTTACCTTCACCAAGTTCTACTTGTGCAATAGCATCAAGTCTATATGACTCTTGTGACTTACCACCTGGCGCATACCATCTGTATAATTCAATATAATCTAGTGTAGATACACCAACGAATTCATATGCAGTCAACTCTCGGTTATTTACGATAGCTTTGCGACTACTAATGAAGTTCCACGGTGATAGTTTTCGTGTATCATCTTCACCTAGAATTTTATTGAAACGATTTACAAGATAGGGAATATCAAAGAACTTAATGTTCCAACCTGAAATCACATCGGGACAATTCTCTTCCCAGAATCGTAGAAACTTTTTACATAATTGGAACTCATCATCACACTTAACATAGGTTATATTTGTGGTGTCATTCTCTTTGTCAAGGTTCTTATCATAATCACCACAAGCAAACACAACTGTTTGACCATTGAGATACTTAATACAAATTGCGGTGATAGGTTCATTCGCAAGATATGGGTCGGGGAAACCATTCTCAGAACCAACCTCAATATCTATTACTGCAATAGATAAATCTTCAATCTTCCAGTCAACCATACTTTTTTGTTCATCAGCGATAAACGCATAGGCATAACTGTTGTTACCATAGATTTTAAAATTCTCAACACCATCGTAACGCTTGACAAAATCTCTAGCCTCACGGATAGATTCAAACTTCATTGGTTCAAGATGTTCACCATCTAATGATGTGAACTTGGTCTGTTTTTTCGAAGGCAAAAACAAAGTCGGCGTGTAAGCAATCTTGTACTTAACACGCCGGCCTTCTTTTACTCCACGATAAAGAATATTGTTGCCAACAGAGGCAACATTTGTGTAATATTTCATTCAGTCATTATATCAGAATTTCGGAATAGAAGAGGCAATTTGAATACCACTGCCAAAGACTTGATTGTATTGATTAGTCAACTCAGTCATTGGTGTTGTAGTGCATTGAATATTATCTTTAGGCAATGTAATACCTGTTTTAAATTCTTCTGCAAATTCCAAGAAAGGAGAAAACCCCATCATCGGTCCTTCTTTAGTTGGTTGTACGATAACCTGTACTGGTTGTTTTAGTGTGATATGTGTAGGAGTTTCACTTACAACATCACCGATTAAAGTCTGGTTCGTTTTGAAAGTTATTAGTTTTATCGTCATAGTATTTAATTTCTATAATAGATTTGTCGGGTTGTTTAATAGAAAATGCAGTTGCTTCCGTGAAAGTTTCAAACTCTTTAGAAGCAACAGCACTTGAATTGTTGAAATAATAAGTTACTCTATACATTTACTTTCATATCTCCAGATAGAACACCGATAGTAACCCATCGTTTAGGGAAGAGCATCTCCCTTCCACGATAGTCATTCATATCAGCAGTTGGGTCTTGCATCCAACCAAGAACCTCCACCATGCCATCAAAGTCCCTCAAGTAGAGGTCATAACGGTCTGCTCTAGGCAAACGATTGTCGATAGCAAGTTTCTTGGCAATTTCACGAATATTCATATTCTCTTTCATATTAAAAACAAATTGTATTATATCAGATTTTGGTGTCGAGCGCAATAGTTTTACAGGTAAACTTGCTGAAGTCTGGTTTCTTCCAACCTTCTGGCTTCAAAACTTTACCATCAGCACGTTTGATAACTTTGCCTGTAACTTCATCAATCTTGGCAAGGTTACTTCTTGCACCTTCATCCCATGCACCCTCAACATCATAACCTTTTGATAACATATAACCAATAATAACCCACATCATATCGAAGCAAGCATCTAAAGTCTCAACATCATCTTTTTGATTTCTTGCAACAATAAATTCATTATATTCTTCATTGATTAAACGATGATATAATTGTGCTTGTTCTTCATTGTCACGGTTTAATGTTTGACCTGAAGCCAACATAAACATTTTAACATCAGTAAAAGTTTTACTCATCTTTTTTACTCACTTGTTTATTCATTTCGGATTGATATGTTCTCTGTCTCAATTCAGAAGAACTGAATCGGTGTGAGCGGGAGTTGTACCACACTTTGATACCACGGTCTTCACAGATTTGTTTACCTGTAAAATCTTTGTCTTTATATTCTTCACCAATAATACGAACACTAATAGGCAAGAACATTAACATATCTTCAAGGTCTTTTTCGGTATTATAGACAATTATTTCATCTACAAATTTAACCGCAGAGAGTTGGACATATCGTTCAACAATAGATTGTACTGGTTTGTTTTTAGTTCCTGGTCTATCAATTGTTGGGTCACTTTGAACACCAACAATTAAGTAATCACAGATTTGTTTACATTCAGCCAACATAAGAATATGTCCTGCATGAAGTAAATCAAAAGTTGAACAGGTAAAACCAACTGGTTTGCCTATCATAGTATCTGGCATAACTAACATATCATTCCACCTCTAATGCGTTTTCATAACCACGAGCATAATCTTCTGCATCTGCTTCTGCATTTTCCACATCATCATATGGATTATAAAATTCTTCTTTAGCTATTGCAGAATTATATCCTTGTATGTAAGGCGCTTGTTCATATAATTCTATTTTTACTTTTTTCTTAACCATGATTATTCCTTAAATAAATCTGGATGTTTGGTAATATTTTTCAAATGTACTGCACCATCTACCATGGTTATACTTAGTACATCACCTGGTTTCCAACCAAGGTCTTCAATCATTTCATCCGAGAACTGTAATATTGCATCACCATTCTCACAAATTTCAACAACATCTGCACTATATTTTTTCAACTGTTACTCCTGCTTTTTGTAGAAACGAGACACCATCATCAGACCGATAAGAGTTCCGATATAGAACACTACTAATACCACTTTGGTATATAAGTTTGGCACAGTCCAAACATGGAGCATGGGTAATAAACATAGTAGCACCCAAACCAGATTCGTTAGACTTAGCAAGTTTTGCAATCGCATTTGTTTCAGCATGTAACACCTCAGGTTTAGTTTTCAGATTATATCGTGTCCAACGATTATCTTCTTTTGGATCTTTATATGGCCATCGTTCTTCAATCTCATCGGCATCCAACCAACCACCAGCATCACCACTCATGTACTCTTTGATTTCACAGTTGTTATCCCAACCTGAAGGCATGCCATTGTAACCAATGGAAATTATTCGGTCTTCTTTAACAACAATTGCACCAACATGAAGTCTTACTGCGGTAGAACATTCAGCAAATGTCTCCGCAGTCTTCATATATGCATTAAGTAGTTTCTGTTTCATTCGCACGTTTCTTTTTCTTTTCAAAAATTTGTGACCCAAAAATTTGAGCTTCAATCATTGAATTCTTGTAAGCATGCCGAGCAACAGGGTCAATAAAAGTTGCCATTGTTCGTTTGACTTGTTTAGAAATGCGGAAGTTTTTATCTTTTTTTAACATGATTTAATTATACACCAAAATAATAAAGTTGTGAGGCAAAAATGGGGTCATTGCGACCCCATTCATTACGCTGCTTCTTGAAGCAGTGTTGGTTTACTGAAGTTTAGTTCTTTGCTAAATTCAATCTTGCGTGGTTTCTTATGGTCAGGAATTACATTCTCTAAACCAATTTTAAGAATACCATCTTTGAATTGGGCACCACGAACCTCAATTGTTTCACTCAATCTAATCGACTTGGTGAAAGAACGAGTTGCAATGCCACGATACAAATAGTCCACTTCAGTTTGGTCTTTCTTTTCACCCTTGACGATTAATGTACCGTCTTGGATTTCAACATCGACCTCATCTTGCCCAAAACCAGCAACAGCCATTTCAACGACATACTTGTTTTCATCTACTTTGATAATGTTATGTGGAGGGAAAGATGTGTTTCTTTGTGGTGTAGTACCTTCAACAAGTCTTTCGAGCTCATTGAAAAGATTATCAAAACCAACAAATTGTGGATATAATGTTGTAAAGCGTGTCATAGTTTTCTCCTATTAAGCGAGTTAATGAAATGTGACCCCGAAGGCGCCACGATATTATTTAGTCAAAATGATGTAAGCATCCAAGTTGACCAAATAAATTCTACCAGGTAATTCTTCCCTGTATACTTGTACAAACGTATAAGAATTATCCTGAATTACTTTTTTGATATCACGGCAGAATACAATCTCTCCCGTGTATCGGTTTTTCAATTTCGTAATTTCTTTCATAACAAATTCTCATCATTAGTCCTGTGACTTCTTGCCAATATTATATTTCGTAATCAAGTCCCATTCATCTTTTTCCTTGAAAGAAATAATCTTCACTTGGTGTAGTGGTGCAATATTATCTTCCATTAATTTAGGATTTAAAATCTTAACGAGACCCCATTCTTCTAACAAATTAGCAATTGCATTACGTCTTTGAATATCATTCTCAGAAATGTTTGATGGTTTTCCATCTAGTGCAAACAGTTCTTTAAAATGTACAATGTAGTACTTACCTTGTTTATGTAAAATGTGACAAGACTGGTATAAAACTTTTTCTTTGCGTGACGAAACACCGATTCGTGTTAGAGTTTCACGAACCTTTAAAAAATCATCTTGTTCATTGAGAGTGACCTCAATGAATTTGGCCAAATCAACCATATCATTTCCTTAATCCACCTGTATCGGTTTGTTCTTTTAATTTTTGGATTTGTTCATTACTAAGGAGGCGCTTGGCTTCACGAGCTTTTTGGTCAGAGAGTCCGAATACTTGCTTGATACATTCTAAATCTTCACTTTTTTCAGCCTTAACCCACTTAGCAAAAGGTCTTTTCTGTGACCTTATCGTATTTAGTAAAAAGTCATATTGCAACTTTTTATCAGCCAGATGCCTACGATTCATTTCGTTTGCATACATGATACAGTCTTTGTGGTAGGATAGTGTACGATTTACAAGGAATGCTTGATAGTCCTTTTCTGTCAATTCGTCAACAATCAGGTTTTTCTTATTCTGAAGAATTGAGTTTACATAGTCAAATGGGTTACTCATGTCAACATCCTAATCAAACCAATTGAATCAATTGTGGTTAAGAGTACATAATTGGCAAGCATGCCAAAACTTTTTCTAGTAAAAGCAGCCCAAGCATACATGGCACAACCACCGATCCAAACAGGATACATGTAAAGAAGAGGTGGATTTGGGACGGTGAGTGCCATGGTAATTGAGCAACCAATACTAATAGCCCAAGCCAAGAGCTCAACAATAAAACGAGGGCGATTACTAAACCAATCATTACGAATCCATTCTAAAGTAGGTCTAAACAATTCAATCATAGAAACTCACATTCTACCATTAGTTCGGTAAGACATGCGACAAGGTTGATTTCAGTATCAGCAACAAATGCGTTCTTGTATTGATAGTCAGCAATAATCACCACTGCTTGTGGTATTGATTGTGGTTTCATTACATCATACAATGCATCATATAATTGACGGAACATTGTGTTAGTATCCAAATCAGTAGATGCGACCCACTTACGAATTGCGGTGAAGTCTTTGTCTTTGATATGCTTTGTAATCTCTGTCAGTTGGACATTACCAATCTGTGCAAGAACACCAGTATCAATCTTTCCAAACTGTGAATATCTTTGCAACTCATTTAGAATACGGCGATTATCGGGAAAATGTTTCTTAATTAATTCTGCAATTACCTTGTCATCATACTCAACTTTTTCACTTTGCAAAATCGACTGAATTCTCTTAAAGAATCCACCAGCCATCTGCGACTTCTCATTGTTCTTTAGTGTGAAGTCAATCACAGCACAGCGAGAGTGCAATGGTTCAATGATACGAGTTTTGTAATTACAAGTAAAGATGAATGAGCAGTTGACTGCAAATTCTTCAATTGCATTACGCAAAGCAGGTTGTGTTGAGTTTGGATTTAGATAATCAGCCTCATCAATAATGATGACCTTACGACCACCAGACAATGACATAGATGAAGCATAGTTTTTAATCTTGGTACGAAATGTATCAATACCAGATTCGTCAGAACCGTTAATGACCATGAAGTCACATCCGATTTCATTGCACATAGCCTTGGCGACTGTAGTCTTACCAACGCCTGCACCACCACTTAACAATAGATTAGGAATGTTATGTTGATTAACATATTCCTGAAATGGTTGTTTCAACCGGTCAGGTAGAATACAATCCGCAATTGTTTGTGGTCTATATTTTTCTGTCCATAATAAATGTTCCATACACCACTTTCATAATAAAAAAATTCACATTAAGATTCAATAGCAACTCTGTGCCATTCATCACCGATTTTCATCCACAAACGATTGTCTTTACCGACAGTCATAGAAACACGGTGAGTAACTTCTTGGTTCCAACCATTGACATAAAACATACTTTGTCCTGGTGTTGGGTCTGGTGCTTTAGGTTTCTCACCATATGCACCAGTAAACTGAATAGTTGTTGCTTCTTTTGGAGGTGCGAGATGACTAATGTCTTTGTGTTCATTAGCCATTTCTTTCACCTGTTTATAAGATGCAACACCAACAGCAAAGGCACCGATGATGCCTGCACCTCTTATGAAGTTACGTCTGTCATTCATTTGGAAAAGGCCAATTCAGTTCAGATTCAATCTCTTTGATACGAGATTCTAATACAGAAATTGCTGTATTGAAATGCCCCGTACCTTCTTCATGTGGTCTGTATTTGGTTTGCAATACAGAAATTTCTTTTCTCAATACAGTCAAGTATACTTCTCTATCTGTCCAAGTTCTTATCTCACCCATGATTAAGCCTTTTCAAATTTAGAACCAGACTCAGTTGTAATCCAGTATTGAAGTGGTGTAGTTTTGTGTTGGAAGTGTGAGACACCTTTAGAAGAAATCTTCACATCATATGCGCCAGGTAAAATCTTGGTCAAGTTTTCTGTTTTGAAAACCATACGATACTTACTACCATTACCATCAACTAAGTCAAGAGAATCGGTATGTGCAGAATCGTTTTGCAGGTCCAATGTTACGATTGAAACTTTCTTACCATCAGATTCGATTGCAATTTGTGGTGAAGAAAGAACAGAAGCAGCACGAAGCACCCAATCAAAGTCTTCAGCAGTTAAGCCAAAACTAATCTCAGGGTCAGGCATTGCAATTGCTTTCTCTGGTGGTGTAACAATCATAGTAGGTTCGCAGAAGCGATACTTGATTTTAGAACGACCTTTGTTGCCACAAATAACAACATGTTTCTCATCAAATTCAAATGATGGGTCATCTTTGTGTAGAGATACAACCGACAGAAAGTTGTTCAGGTCATAGACACCAAACTCTGCGGGGATATCTTCTTTGATTGTAACTTCAGCAAGAATGTTCTTGTGTGAAGAAACTGTTTTAAGTGTTTTGCCTTTTTTGAACATGATGCCTTGATTGATGGCACCGAAGTTCTTTAAGACGGAGATTGTTTCAGTTGATAATTTCATAATATAACTCCAAAAAATTTATGTATCCAAAGAATACATTGTATCATGTTCATATAGAAACATGAGGCAACACATAGCGTGTGCTAAGTGATGTTTGCCGGACTCAGGGTCGAGAATCTCACCTTTTTTCCATGCCCAAAGATGCCGTTGAAGTGCATCATAATACCTACGTTTAGAATCAGGTACTCTTTTCCAATTATCTCTTTCATACTTCTGAGCACCAAACGTCAGTACATCAACAGTAGCTTCAAGTGCAAGAGGTGGTAACAAACCAAATTCTAGTTTGTTACCATCAAATTTACGACCACCTGTTGTTGCAGTTTGTGAGGCTTTAACAACATCATCGTTCATTATAGTTTTCCTGTGTATTGTGCAACAGCAGGCATATTACCAGTAAAGGCGTATGTACCAATGTGTTGTGTTTTCATCCATGGACACAAGAAAATCTGACCACCCATTTTGCGCCACATTTGACAGAACATATAATCTTCTGACAAGTAACGGTCTGAACCACCACCAACGATTGATTCTTTGGTGTCGATTACAGTATCAAAGTATGCGTGAATGTAACGTGAACCATCAAAGTTGGCTTGACCAACATGGTCTGGTTTGTAACGAATAGATGGATATTCATCTTTCATTTTATCAAACACTTCACGTTTAACCATCATGTAACCAGTACCAATTTCCATAACTTCTAAAGGTTCTGTTACTTGAAATTGTTGTGTGCCTTTAACTACGTTAAAAACATATTCACCAACAAGTGCTTCAAGTTCTCTTGGTTCCATATCAGGATGGTTACGAGCTGCTTGTGCGATATTACCCCAGTTCATTGACTTCTTAGGATAAGGACCACCGATAACATCTTTATCAAGTGCTAACAAAGCAATTACGTCTTGTGCATTGAAGTGAATGTCGCTGTCGATGAACAGCATGTGTGTGTAGTCTGTGCGTAGGAATTCATCAACCAAATAGTTGCGAGCCCTTGTAATCAATGATTCGTTGAACAGGAAAGAAAACTTAATTTCAATACCATAACGATGCATTGTTGTTTGTAAGTCTAAACAGGACTTCATATAGAGTCCGTGGTTCATACCGCCATACATTGGAGTTGCAACAAATAACTTATGTTGCTTTAATTCTTCTAGTTTAACTTGTATTTCCATAATGTATCCATAAAATAAAAAAGAGGAGAGGATACATTATATATCCTGTCCTCTTAGGTTTTGCTAAGAAATCTTAGGCAAAAGCACGTTCACCTTGTGAACGAATTGCAGCAATACCTGCAGCGACAATGCGCTTAGTTGGTGTACCCAAACGGTAGAAAGCAACTTTCTCTCCGCTTGTATTGTAACGGGTGTTCAAGTAGATTGCATGACCTTCATTACGCAACTCATTGATAGTTGCGGATGGGTTTGCAACACCGAAAACTGACTGCATTTTGTTTGCGGTCAAAGTGTTGTAAGAACCTTCTTTAGAAAGATAGGCAAGGACTTTAGATTTTGTAGACATAATATCTCCATGATAAAAACGAATCGCAAGAAAAAAATATCTGAGAGGCGACTCAATCTCTCAAATGATGTGTAAGTATAACACCCTTTTGACAGGGTGTCAAGCGTTTATGCGGCAATCAACTCTTTTGCAGGTCTATTGCCTTTAGACTCATTGTATTTACGGCAAACCAATTCAAGGTTGTCTAAGGTAGTTTTGCCACCTTTAGAATAAGGTATCACATGGTCAGCAGCCCACAAATCATGGTTGTTAATTTCATCCTCAGAAATCACTTTACCTGTTCGTGGGCAAACACCATCTTGTTTTACCCATGCTTGATATCTTTGAACAGGTGTGAACAATCTTTCGGGGTCAACATCAGTAACAATACCTTTTGGTATCATTGCAAAATCTTCCAAGATAGTATCTAAACGAGCAGGCAAAAAGTTTGATGAAGCGGCAGAACCTGTTGCATTGTAACTTAGTTCAGTACCATTTTTCAAGGTAACAATCTTGCGGTCAATATTAGCCACACGTTTGTTTTCTGTTGCCATAAACCATTTGATAAAATCTTTATCATTTAAGATTTTAATTTTCTCTTTATTGATATGACAAATCAACATGAACAAATTAGTAAGTGTAGATGGGTCTTTAAAACCTTTATCTGTATACTTTTCCACCAATGTCAAAGTATCAGAAATATTTTTCTGTCCACCTTTTTTTGTGATGTGTGACCATACTGTAGAGTTATCTTCATATGCCTCAAACTTATCTTTCTTGGAAATGCCGTGAGCAGGACCATAAGCAGAACATACTGCTAAGTTAACAATCTGTTCATCAATCTTCAAACGAAGATTAGCATTACGGAAAATATACTTAAATGCACCTGCATATTTTTCGGCTGTTTGACGTACATATTCAGCAAAAGGAACAAGAATTGCATTACGGCGTTCTTGGTCATTCAATGAAAAACCATCATTGATATTAATAAACAAACGAGACAAATCTTCCCGTGTTGCAATAATGTATTCGCAAATTGTAATTACCACATTAGCAAAAATATGGTCTTTCAATGCCTTAGGATGTGTTTTAAATGTATTGTTACTAGAGTTAATTATAACAGGCAAATCAGGCAAATCATACTGCCCATTTTGAATGGCAACTTCACCATTCAAGTATTTGTAAATTGTTTGTGTACGGTTGTTACCATCAATAGCAATTTTATCATATCCCTCTTGCAAGTAATAATTAAAATATTCATAGTCAAGAGAATCTTCAAG
>Ga0214919_10001900_pt1 | contig 33548 bp, 31 predicted proteins | sample LL1503_MetaG_FD_177994 | JGI IMG/M metagenome (GOLD analysis project Ga0214919, IMG submission 177994) | Freshwater microbial communities from Lake Lanier, Atlanta, Georgia, United States - LL-1503 | ecosystem: Environmental > Aquatic > Freshwater > Lake | place: USA: Georgia | collected... | reverse complement strand
ATTGACTCCGCTTCGCTCCGGGCCTCCGGCCCAATGCCTGAGGCATTGTCTGCTCGGCCTGACGGCCTTCGCCGAACCCAAGGGTTCTCACCCTCCTCTCGCGCAAAAGCGCGGAGAGGGAGGGATTGACTCCGCTTCGCTCCGGGCCTCCGGCCCAATGCCTGAGGCATTGTCTGCTCGGCCTGACGGCCTTCGCCGAACCCAAGGGTTCTCACCCTCCTCTCGCGCAAAAGCGCGGAGAGGGAGGGATTCGAACCCTCGGAGCCTTGCGGCTCGCCTGATTTCAAGTCAGGTGCAATCGACCACTCTGCCACCTCTCCGTGGAAAGGATTCAAGGGTGGCCGGGGGTTCCTCTCAAGCGGATTCGGAGGATTACCCTTGGTCTTTCTCCTGCTTTCCCATCGATCGCGCGCTCGGCTTGTCTGCACGCATGAGCACCTGCGATCGCGTGGAGGAAATCGAGGGTCCGTATGGTCCCTTCGCCATCGGCGAACGGGCGATCCAACGGCTCTGGGCTTCCGGCGAGGTGCGCGGCCCGATGCCGGCCGCTTCCGGGGCGACCATCGAGGTCGTGCGCCCGGGCGACTGGAACCGCGGCGCGGGACCGGACTTCCTGGGGGCGGAATTGCGCGTGGAGGGGAAACGGGTGCGCGGGGACGTCGAGATCCACCTCCGCTGCGGCGACTGGGAATCACACGGGCATCAGGAGGATCCGCGCTTCGGCGGGGTGGTGCTGCACGCGGTACTGCTACCCGGCCTACGGGCGGTGCGGACGACGAGCGGCCACGAGCCCGAGGCGGTGGTGCTGCTCCCGCACCTGCCGCGAGACCTCGAGGAACTGGCCGAGGAGGATGCGTTGCTGGAACTGCGCGGCCGGGCCGGCGAAGTGGCGCGCCGGGTGCGCGCGGCGGAAGAAGAGCTGACGCGCGGACTCCGCCGCCGGGCGAACCTCCGCTGGGCGGCCAAGCAACGGCTTGCCCGACAACGGATCCGCGAGGTGGGCTGGGAGACGGCCTGCCATGAACTGGTGGTGGAGACGCTCGGGCTGGGCGGCAACCGCGGCCCGATGTCGGAACTCGCTCGCAGCCACGCACCCGCGGAGATGCTCCTGCTCGGACTGGACGGACTTTACATGGAGAAGTGCGGACGGTGGCGGCTCCGCGGCTTGCGCCCGGCCGGCCACCCTTACCGGCGGCTGGCGCAGTATCTCGAATTGAACCGCCTGCGCCCGGATTGGCGAAACGACCTCAAGGCTTGGGGCACGGAGCTCCCGACTGCCCCCCTGCCCGGCCACCGCCGACGTTTGATCGACGAGGTGCTTTGCCGGGTACTGCCGGACGGGCGGGCGGACACGCTGGCGATCAACGCGCTGCTGCCGTTGCTGTCCGCGCCCCGCCACCCGCTCGCGGACGCGTGGATGGACTGGCCGCCGGGCAACCATCCCGAGGACGTGCGCGAGGCCCGCCAGCACCTGGGTCTCGAGGGACCGGCGCGCAACTGGGAGGTGCAGGGCATCCTCGACGTGATCCGGCGCGCGCACACCGGACCGCCGCCGGCCTAGGCCATCATGCGGCGGATCTTCTCGAGCGAGGCGCCGAGGCGCTCGACTTCCTCCTGCGTGTTGTAGAAGGCGAAGGAGGCGCGCGCGGTGCCGGGGATGCCGAGGTGCTTCATCAGCGGCATGCAGCAGTGGTGGCCGGTGCGGATGGCGATGCCGTCCGCGTCAAGCAGCGTGCCGATGTCATGGGGATGACCGCCCGCGATGTTGAAGGAGATGACGGCGACCTTCTCGGGGGCTTCGCCGACGATGACCAGGCCCGGGATGGCCCGGAGCCGGGCGGTCGCGGCCGCCAGCAAGGCCTGCTCATGCGCATGGGCCGCCGCCTGGATCGGCATGACGTATTCCAACGCCACCGCCAACGCGATGACCCCGGAGATATCCGGCGTGCCGGCTTCGAAGCGTTCGGGGGCCTCCCGGAAGGTGGTGCCGGCGAAGTCGACCTTGCGGATCATGTCGCCGCCATACTGGTAGGGTGGCATGGCGTCGAGGAGCTCGGGACGGCCCCAGAGGACGCCGATGCCGGTCGGCCCGAAGGTCTTGTGGCCCGAGAAGGCGTAGAAGTCGCACCCGAGCGACGGCACGTCGACCCGGAAGTGGGCGGCGGCCTGGCAGCCGTCGATGAGCACGGTCGCGCCGGCGGCCTTCGCGAGGCGCGTCATCTCCGCCGCGGGGTTCACCGTGCCGAGGGCGTTGGAGACATGCGCGAAGGCGACGAGCTTGGTGCGCGGCGAGAGCAGCTTGCGGTAGGCCTCCAGGTCCACCTCCCCGCGCGGGGTCACGGAAGCCACGACGACCTGGGCGCCGGTGCGCTCGGCGACGACCTGCCAGGGCACGATGTTGGCGTGGTGCTCAAGCTGGGTCAGGAGGATCTCGTCGCCGGCCCGCAGGTGCGTCCGGCCCCAGCATTCGGCCACGAGGTTGATGCCTTCGGTGGCCCCGCGCACGAAGACGCAGCCGCGCGCCGACGGCAGGCCGAGGAAACGGGCGACGACCTCGCGGGCGCGCTCATAGGCCACGGTGGCCTCCTCGCTGAGGAGGTGGACGCCGCGATGCACGTTGGCGTTCTGCTCTTCGTAATAACGGCGGAGCGCCGCGATCACGACGGCCGGCTTCTGCGAGGTCGCCGCGTTGTCGAGGTAGGTCAACGGCCGGCCATGCACGGTCCGCCCGAGGATCGGGAAGTCCCGGCGAAGGGCGGCGACGTCGAAGGCGGGCATGCGAGGCACCGTAGGCGGACCGGCGGGGGGCGCAACCGGGAAGCGACTTTCGCTCAGCCCGCGGGTAGGCGCACCGCCTTGCGGATGTAGGTGGGCACGTCGACGTCCTGACCTTCGATGAAGGTCATGGGCGTGCCGCCGAACAGGCCGCGGCGCATCGTCTCCTCCGTCGCGAACCCGAAGAGCGGCTGGCCGGCGTCGGCGGCCTTCACGCCCTTCTTCGGCTTGGGCGCGGCCTTCGGCGCGGGCAAGGAGGCGCCGAGGACGGAGACCTCCACCCGGTCGCCGAGCGCGGGATCGACGCGCGCGCAGAGGAGCGTGGTGGTCTCGCCCCCGAACCGGAGCCGGACCGCGCCGACCGCCTCGAAGGCGTCCGCGCTGGTCATCGCGGGGCCGCCCGCGACCGCGACGAAGAGCGCGGCGACCTTGGTCACCGCCCCGGGCGCGTGCGCCAACGGGCAGCTGCCGGCGGCGCGCGCGGCCTCGAGCGCCGCGCCGGGGCCGGCGCCGACGCCGTAGGCGAAGAGGGTCGGCGAACCCGGGCTCGCGAGGATGCTGCGCAAGGCCGCGGGGTCGACGGGCACGAGCGCGCCGGGTTCGAAGGCGGCGGCGAGCGCCCGCAGCGCGCCGCCGACCCAGGCGTCCGCGGCCGCGAAGGACTCCGAGAGCGGGGCCTCGGTGGAGACCTGCTGCAGGAGGAGGTCGTTGTGCACGAAGACCAGACCGTGGGCCTTCTGCCCGAGCGCGATCGCGCCCTCGTTCGCCTGGCGCATGCGCCGCTCCCCCTCGTGCGAGAACGGCATCGTCGCGAAGGCCAGGACCGTGGCGCCGGCTTCCGCCGCCACGCGCGCCACGACGGGCGCCGCCCCGCTGCCGGTGCCGCCGCCGAGACCGGTGACCAGGACGACCAGGGCCGGACCGGTGAAGGCGCGCCGCAGGGCGGCCTCCTCCGCCTCCGCCGCGACGGCGCCGACGGCGGGTTCGCCCCCGGTGCCCATCCCGCGCGTCTGAGCCCGCCCGACCTGCAACGCGGCGCCGGGACCGGCGCCGTCGAGGAGCCGGGCGTCGGTGTCCACGCGCAGCACCTGGAGGTCGGCCGGCAACCCCGGCGCCAGGCGCGCGACCATCGCGCAACCGGCGCCGCCGAGGCCGACGAGGAGGATCGAGGGGGCGCGGTCCATGCTCAGAAGCGGAAGAGGTCGCGGAGCGTCGCGAGGAAGCCGCCGGGTCGGCGGACCGGCGGCGGGGCGTCGGTGATGGCGGCGGTCATCATGCCGACCACCCCGGCGTACTCGGGCTTGCGGAAGGACTCGACCTCGAAGGCCGGGACGCCCACGCGCGCCGGCAGGCCGAGCACGAGCTGGACGGCCTCGGCGGCGTCCTGCAGGTTGGCGGAACCGCCCGTGAGGATGACGCCCGAAGGCAGCAGGTGCTGATCCAGCTTCGTCGGGTGGTCGGGGAAGATCTGGTCGAGCTGGCGCAGCACGTCCTTGCGGACGAAGTCGAGCGTCTCCTGATAGCGCAGGGAACTGACCTTGGTGATGGTGCCGCGGTTGAACTGCTGGTCGCCCAGCCCGCGGTCGCCGTCCTTCCAGATCGTCTGGTTGAGGTCGGTGTCGCGGTGCACCGCCGAGGCGAAGCGCTGCTTGAGGTCCTCCGCGGTCTCGCGGCTCACGCGCAACGCGACGCTCAGGTCGTTGGTCAGGTGCTCGCCGCCGACGGGGATGGAGCCGGCGCAGAGGATGTGCTCCTTGTAGTAGAGGATCCAGTCGGTGGTGCCGGCGCCCATGTCGATGAGCAGCACCCCGCCCTGCTTCTCGGCCTCCGTCGCGACGGCGCAGGCGGCGGCGTGCGAGGCGAGGATGAAGTCGCGGAGCATCATGCTCATGGCGTTCACCATGCCGACGCGCAGGCGGAGGTTGGCCTCGTCCATCGTCACGCGCCAGAAGAGGACCTCCAGCCGGCGGCCGGTCATGCCCACCGGGTTGCCCACCGGCCGGTTGTCCAGGATGGTCGGCTGGCGCATGTACAGGATCGTCGCGCGGCCCGCCGGCGGCTCCAGGCGCTTGGCCGACGCCACCGCGTCCTGCAGGTCCTGCCGGGTGACGCGGCCGTCGGCGGCCGGGACGGAGATGATGCCCTTGACGCGCTCGCCCTCGGCGGCGGGGCCGGACATGGACAGGTAGATCTCGTCCAGCGCGCGCCCGGCGCCCCGCTCCACGTCGTTGACGACCTCATGGACGCAGCGCTGGAGCTTCTCGAGGTCGGTGACGGTGCCCTTGACGACGCCGTCGGTGCGCCGCTCGGAGTAGCTGAGCATGCGCGCCTTGCCGTCGATGAGCTGGCCGACGAGGGCGACGGTCTTGTGCGTCCCGACGTCGATGACGGCGATGGGCGCGGGCAGGGGCTTGTTCTTGGGTTTCATCGGGCGACGGGGACGAGGCGGGGTTCGGGGACGGGCTTGGGGCCGGTGCGGTTGAGGATGGAGAGCTTGAGGACGTAGGCCGTGGCCGTGGCGTCGGGCCGGCGCAGGAGCGCCTCGAGGTCGAGCCCCTTGAGGTAGCCGAACTCCTCGCGCCAGCGAGCCGTGGAGAAGACGATCTCGGCCAGCGCCGGCCGATCCGCGGGCTGGCTGCCGGGCCGCAGCAGGACGCGGAGCGCGGAGCCGGGCGCCTCCTCATGCTCGCCGAAGCAATCGGCGAGGGAAACCGCCGCCCACTGGTTGTAGAAGGCGCGGTAACGCTCGCCCATGGCGGTGGCGAGGAAGGGCCCGGCGATCTCCGCGCCCTCGACGAGCATCGCGTCGCCGCTGCCGGTCGAGCGGTAGTTCACGATCTCGGGCAACCCGCGGACGGCGGCCGCCGGGTAACCGGTGCCCGCGAAGGTCACGCCGCTCGGATCCATCAGGCGCACGATCATCGGCCCCGTCGGCGGCGTCACGGCGAGCCGCGCCACGGCCTTGCGTTCGGTGAGCCGGACGTTGAGCACGCCGTCCGGTCCGCGGCTGACGTCCGCCACCAGGACCTGGTTATCCTTCTGGAGCTCCGCCTTGATCGACCGGACGTCGCGGGCCGCGCCCTCCGGATGCGCCTCGAGCGCCTTGCGGACGAAATCGGGCCCGAGGAGCCCGTCGGTCTTGAAACGCATCCCGCCCTCCGCCGCGGCGGCGGCCGGCGCGCCCGCGCCCTCGTCGACGACGTACCAGAGGAGACCGCCGAGCGCCGCGAAGAAGAGCAGCGTCAGCACGACCGGCAGGCGCGAGCGCACCGCGCGGCGCCGGCCGATGTCGTCGCCCGGGACGCGGTTCACGTCCTGCGGGACGAGGCTGCGCCAATCCCGGTCCTTCTGGCCGGGGAAGGTCTCGGGGCGCTTGCCGAAGAGTCGACGGAAGAGGTTCATGTCAGGAGGGGCGGCGGGCGAGCGCGGGCGCGAGCATGCGGCCCACCAACGCCGGGAAATCCAGGCCGACGCACGAGGCGCTCTTAGGCATGAGGCTGGTCTCGGTCATGCCGGGCATGGTGTTGATCTCGAGGAAATAGAAACGGCCGTCGGGCTCGAGCATCACGTCGGCGCGGGCGAAATCCCGGCACCCACAGGCGGCGAAGAGCCGGGCGGCGGCCGCGGCGATGGCGGCGGTCAGGTCCGGGGGGAGCACGGCCGGGAAACGATACTCGGAGGCGTCCTTCGTGTATTTGGTCCGGTAATCGTAGACGCCGGCGAGGGGCACGATCTCGACCAAGCCCATCGGCTGCCCGTCGAGCAGACCGAGGGAGAACTCGCGGCCCCGCAGGCGACGTTCGGCCATCCAGCGCCCGCTGGCCGGGATCGCGGCCAACGCGTCGGCGATGGCGGCCGCCCCGGAGGGCAGGAACAAACCGACGCTGCTCCCTTGGTCGGAAGGCTTGAGGACGATGTCCTCGCCGAGCGCGGCGACCAGCGCGGCGACGGCCGGCTTCGCGTCGCCGGCGAAGGCCACCTCGGGGATGGCGGGCACCTGCGCGGCGCGCATCGCCCGCTTGGTCGCGACCTTGTCCATGCACAACCGGCTCGCGGCGGAGGCGCAACCGGCGAAGGCGACGCCGCGGGCCTCGAGGTCGGCCTGGACGCCGCCATCCTCGCCCCACCCGCCGTGCAGCACCGGGAAGACGACATGGCGGGCGGGCTCGAGCCAGGCGGGCAAGGCGTCGGTGGCGAGCTCGACGATGCGGGCGCCGGGGATGGCGCCGGCCACCGCCCGGCCGGAGCGGAGCGAGACCTCGCTTTCCGATGACTGGCCGCCGCAGAGGACGACGATCTCGGGGGCGGCGCTCATAGGAGTTCCTTCCATTCGCGGCCGAGCGCGACGATCTCCGGCTGGAGCTCGACGCCTTGGCTCGCCTTGACCTCGGCCCGGACGGTCCGCATCAGGGCGACGAAATCGGCGGCCGTGGCGGCGCCACCGTTGACGAGGAAATTGGCGTGGACCGGGGAGACGGCGACGGGGCCGACGGTCCGGCCCTTGAGGCCGCACGCGTCGATGAGGCGTCCCGCCTTGTCCCCTTCCGGATTGCGGAAGACGCAGCCGGCGCTGGCCTCGCGGGGCTGGGAGGCGCGGCGACGGGCCGCCAGCTCGTCCAGGCGCGCGCGGATCGCCGCGGGCTCCGCGCGGCCGGCGGCGCGCAGCACGGCGGAGAGCACCACGGCGCCGTGCAGCTGCGGGCAGTCGCGGTACAAGGCGTCGAAGCAATCGCGGCGGGCGGCGCGGACGCGGCCCTGCGGGGTGAGCCATTCGATCGACTCGACGACGTCGAAGATCCAGCCCCCCATCGCGCCGGCGTCCATGCGCAGCGACCCGCCGACGGTGCCCGGGATGCCCTCGAGGAACTCGAACCCGGCGAGACCGGCGCGCGCGGCGAACCCGCAGAGCTCCTTGAGCCGCGCGCCCCCGCCGACGCGGAGGCGGCCGTCGCCCAGGTCGGTCACCGCGCCCCAGTGGGCGGCGTCGAGATGCAGGATGAGCCCGTCGTAGCCGTCGTCCGGCACGAGCAGGTTGGAACCACGGCCGAGCGCGAACCAGCGCAGGTCGAGCTCGGCGGCCGCGCGCAGCAAGGCCACCGCGTCGTCGACCGTCGCGGGCTCGGCGTACCAGCGCGCCGCGCCGCCGAGGCCGAGCGTGGTGCGGCGGGCGAGCGGCTCGTTCGCGCGGAGGACGCAACCGGCCGAGAGCCGGTCGGCGACGAGCTCGGGCAGGTCGCGCGAAAGGACGTCCGCGCCGCGGCGCCGGAGGGACTTGGCGTAGGCCTCGGCGTCGCGCTCGATGTCGCCCGCGCCGACGAAGGCCACCACGGTATCCTGGCCGGCCGCGAGGCCGTCCAGCAAGGGCGCGAGTTCCCGGCGATCGGCCACGAGGCGGTGCGCCGAGCCGGCGACGACGGCGTCGGAGCCGCCGCCCTCGACGGCCGCCTCGCCCGCCGCGTAGACGGGCAGCACGAGCGCATAGTCGGCGACAGCCAGGGCCTGGCGGAACTCCGCCGCGTATTGGCGCGTGCGCGTGTGGCGGTGCGGTTGGAAGACCACGACGAGGCGCCCTTGGTGCGTCTCGCGGACCCACTGCAGCAGCGCGGCGATCTCCGTCGGGTGATGCGCGTAGTCGGCGAGCACGCGGAGTCCCTTGGCCTCGAAGAGCACGTCCTGGCGGCGGCGGATCCCGCGCCAGCGGGCCATCGGCGCGGGGGCCAGCCCGCCGGTGACGAGATGCGCGACGGCGAGGGCCATCGCGGCGTTGGCGCGGTTGAAGGTGCCCGCGACGGGCAAGGTCACCTGGCCGGCCGGGAAGCGCCCGCCGAGCTCGAGGACGGAAGTCGCATGGTCGCCGGCCACGGGCCGCGCGCGGTAATCGCCCTCCGGTCCGACGCGGAGCACCGGCGTGCGGAGGCCCGCGGTCAGACGCTCGAGCCGCTCGTTGCCGGCCGGGATCACGACCGCCGTGCGCGTCCGCTCGAACAGGGCGCGGAAGACCCCTTCGAGGGCCGCCTCGTCGCGGTAGTAGTCCGGATGATCCCAATCGAGGTTCACCGCGACGGTCACGTCGGGCGAGAAGGCGCCGATGGTGCCGTCGCTCTCGTCGACCTCCGCGACGACCCAGGGCGAGGTGGCGGAGGCGCGGGCGGGCGGGAACTCCGGGTCGCGGAAGAGCCCGCCGAGCACGTAACCGAAGTCGGCCCCCGCCGAGGCGAGCGCCGCGACGATCATGCCGCACGTGGTGGTCTTGCCATGGCTGCCGCAGACCGCGACGAAACGGCGGTCGGCGACGCGCTCGGCGAGGAGCTCGCCGCGACGCAGCTGGCGGACGCCCTTGGCGGCGGCGAGCGCCAAGGCGGGGTGCCCCGGCTTGACCGCGCTGGAGCGGCCCACGACGAGCGGGGCGCGGCCGGCGGCCCACGGGTCGCGGAGCAAGGGGACCTCGGCGTTCGCCAGTTGCAGCTCCATGGGGCTGCCGGTCGCGTCATCCCAGCCGGAGACGTCGCACCCCTCCCCTTTCAGGTAGATGGCGAGGGGGCCGACGCCCATGCCGCAGGCGCCGAGCATCCAGGCGGAGGTGACGGCCGCCGCGCTCATGCCGGGGCGACCCTCCGTCCTCGGGTTGCCGCCAGGGCGACGGTCTCCCGCGCCAGTTCCTCCCAATGGTTGGCCGCGTCGGCGAGCGCCAGCGCGTCGCGCATCGCCGCGAGCGCGGCGTTGTCGGCGATGCACCCGAAGGCGACCTCTCCCAGGCGCCCGAGTTCGCGCTCGGGCAGGAGGATCGCGGCGCCGCTTTCGGCGGCCTGCAGCGCGTTCGCGGTCTGGTGGTCGTCGGCGGCGTGCGGGAGCGGGACCAGGATGGCCGCCGTCCGACAGGTCGCGAGTTCCGCCAACGTGCCAGCACCGGCACGCGTGACCGCAAGGTCGGCTGCAGAATAGGCCGCCGCCATCTGGTGGCAGAACGGCAGGAAATGGACGACGGAGCCCGGGCGCTCCAACCGCTCGTCGCGGCCGCCGGGTCCGGTCAGGCAGAGCGCGTGGACGCCGCGCTCGGCGAGCTCCGCGAGCCGGCCCTCCAGCCAGCGGTTGAGGGGGGCGGCCCCTTGGCTGCCGCCGGTGATCAGGAGCAGGCGCCCCGTCGCGGGGAAACCGAGCGTGCGCCGCGCGAGCTCCTTGGCGAGCGGGCGCATCTCGGCGCGGACCGGGTAGCCCGAATCATGCTGGCGGGCCGCGGGGACGCCGGGCAGGCGGACACCGGTCGGCAGGTGCACCGAGCGGGCGAAGCGGGCGATGAAACGCACGGCCTTGCCCGGGCGGCGGTTGGCCTCGTGCGCGAGCACGGGAATGCCGGCGAGCCGGGCGGCGAGCGCGGGCCCGACGCTCATGAAGCCGCCGAAGCACACGAGGGCGTCGGGCTGGAACTCCCGCAGCAGGGCGCGGGCGGACCAGACCGCCCCGAGGAGCGCCGGGAAGAAACGGAGCTTGTTCAGCAGGCCGGGGCCGAAACCGCGGCCTTTGCCGGGCACGAACCGCAGGCGTGGGTAGTTGGCCGTCATGCGCGCGTCGACGGCCTTGCTGCTCACGATGAGCAGGCATTCATGACCTTCGTCGGTCAGCCGCTGGGCCAAGGCGATTCCCGGGGCGAGGTGGCCGCCGGTGCCGCCGCAGGCGAGCAGCACGCGGCTCATGCGCGCGCCTCCCTCGGCGTGAAGACCGGCCGGGACGCCTCCCGGATGCAGTTGAGGACGAGGCCCACCATGCAGGCCATGATGACGAGGTTGGTGCCGCCGTAGCTGAGGAAAGGCAGCGAGATGCCCTTGGTCGGGAGCAGGCCCGTCACGACGCCCATGTTCACCAGCGCCTGAATGACGAGGAACAGGAGCGCGCCGAGGCCGACGTTGAGCCGGTAGAGGTCGGCGGAATGACGCAGCGCGCGGTAGCCGAGGACGAAGATGACGAGGTACGTGAGGGCGACGAGGCTGGTCGCGACGAGGCCGTATTCCTCGCCGATGCCGGCGAGCACGAAGTCGGTGTGGGCCTCGGGCAGGTAGGCGCGGCTCTGCAGGCCGAACCCGGCGCCCTTGCCGGTGAGCCCGCCGACGCCGAAGCCCATCATGCCCTCGAAGAGCTGGTAGGCCTCGTCCCCGCGGTTCTGCCACGGGTCGATGAACGAGACGAAGCGCCGGAGACGGTTGGGCCAGTTGAGGATGAGGATCGTCAGGCCCATCGCGCCGAGCAGCAGCGAGGGGACGACGTATTGCCAGCGGACGCCCGAGATGAACATCATGACGCCGCCGACCGCCACGCAGAGCAGGATCGTGCCGAGGTCGGGACCCAGGGCGATGAAGGCCGCGATGGTCAGGACCACGGCGACGGGCTTGAGGAAACCCTCGCGGCAATCGCGCCAGCCCGCCGGGGTGAAGACGAAGGGTTCGCGGGCGGAGAGCTGGTAGATGCGGAAACGCGGCGCCAGCGTGCAGCGTTGCATGCGCGCGAGCAGGTCCGCCAGCACGATCACCAGCGCGAGCTTGCCCAGGTCGGAGGCCTGCAGGCGGAAGAAGCCGAGCTCGATCCAGCGCCACGAGCCGTTGACGGAGACGCCGACCCCGGGGATCCGCGCCGCGAACATGGCGAGGAGCGCCCCGCCGAAGATCCACCAACGGTGTTCGCGGACGCGATCGAGGTTGAGCCGGTAGCACAGGAAGCCCGCCAGCATCGCGATGGGGACGTAGACGACCTGGCGGTCGAAGGCCGCGGTGCGGTTGCTCGACGACAGCGAGATGCCCGCGCTATACTGGACCACCAGCCCGAACACCGCGAGGCCCACGGCCAGCAGGGCGATCCACACGGCGTGACCCGCGAGGGCGCCGGGGGGCTCCTGTCTGACCTTGATGACCATGCGGGCGGGCGGGACGGAGGGTTACTTCTTCGCGGGCGCGGCCGGGGCGGCGGGCGCCGCCGGGGTCGGGGCGGCCTCGGCCGGCGCGGGGGTGGTCGAGAGGCGCAGCGGCGTGAACTCGACGGCGGGCGCGGCGGGGGCCGCGCGGGTCGGGGTCGTCGCCGGCTTGGCGGACGCGGGCTTGGCGGACGCGGCGCCCGGCGCCGGGATCTTCAGCTTCTGGCCGGCCTGGAGGACGGCGTTCAGCGTGAGACCGTTCGCCGCGGCCAGGGCGCTGACCGAAACCTTCTCGCGCGAGGCGATGTTGGTGAGGTTCTCGCCCTTCACGACGACGTGGACGCCGCCGGCGCCGACCGGGGCGATCGGGGTGACCTTCGTCGGGGCCGGGGTGGCGAGGCGACCGCTGGTCAGGACCGGGGCGGGCGCGGCGGTCGCGACCGGCAGGCCGGCGACGGGGGCGGGCGCGGCGACGGGAGCGGCGCGTCCACCTGCGGCGTAGGCGACGGGCTCGCCGTCGGTCTCGAGGCCGGTGGTGCTGCGGCAGCCGTTGACGCCGACGAGGACGGCGATGACGCAGAGGTGCAGGAGCACGACGGCGGTGACAGTGACGATGGGACGCATGGTGGTTCGGGTCTGGTGGTTGGGCGGTTGGGTTGGTTTGCTAGGTAGGAAGGGGCCGGTCAGGCGCGGGGCGCGAGGGCGAGCGCGGCGCGCTCGAAGACGGTGCCGCGCTCGGCGTAGCCGCGGAACTGGTCGAAGCTGGAGAAACCCGGGCTGAGCAGGATCGCGGTCGGTCCGTGCGACTCCTTGCCGGCCGCGACGACGGCGTCCTGGAGGCCGGCGAAGCAGCGGGCCGGACGGCCCAGCTCGGCCAGGTGGCGTTGCAGCTCGGGGCCGGTCTCGCCGATGAGGTAGGCGGCTTCGATCCGCGGGGCGAGGCGCGCGGCGAAACGGCGGAGGTCCCCGCCCTTCCACTTGCCGCCGCCGATCCAGCGGACCGGCACGGAGAACTGCTCGAGGGCCGCGTAGACGGCGTGGAAGTTGGTGCCCTTGGAGTCGTTCCAATACTCGACGCCCTGGGCCTCGGCCACCTTGCGCAGGCGGTGCGGCGCGGCGCGGAAAAGCCGCGCGGACTCCTCGAGGGAGCGCGTCGGCAGGCCCTTCGCCTGCCAGTAACGGAGGGCCAGCGCCCAGTTCTCCCGCTGCGGCCAGGCCTCGAAGATCGAGCCGGCGGGCACGCTGGCGGCGACCTCCGCGCGGGTCGCCACCAGGGCGTCGGGCGGCAGCTCGATCCCGAAGTCCCGGGCGGCCGCGACGACGGATTCGCCGACGACGAGGACGCCGCCCGGCGGCATGCGCTCGATCAGGCGGAACTTCGCGCGGAAGTAGCTCTCGAGGTCGCCGTGCCGGTCGAGGTGGTCCTCGTCGAAGTTCGTCCAGAGGACGGCCTCGGGCGCGAAGTGGCGCAGGTCCTCGGCCTGGAAGGAGCTGACCTCGACGACGGCGAGGAAGGCGCCGTTGGAGACCGTGGCGTGGAGCGCGGTGAACGGCAGGCCGACGTTCCCGCAGGCGATGGCGTCCTGCCCGGCGCGCTTGTGGGCGAACGAGAGGAACTCGGTGAGGGTGGTCTTGCCGTTGGTGCCGGTGATGGCGATGGCGGGGCCGGTCCAGAGCAGCGCGCCGAAGTCGAGCTCGGCGAGGCACTGCCCGCCCGCGCGGCGGGCGGCCAGCAGCCAGGGGTGCGCCTGCGCGAACCCCGGGCTGTAGACCACGAGGTCATGACGTCCGGCCTCGTCGGCGCCGAAGGCGGTATTCCCGCCCTGCGCGTCGTAGATCACGGAGGCGAAGCCCGCGGCGCCGAGCGTGTCGGCGACGGCACGGCCGCTGACGCCCGCGCCCAGGATGGCGGCCGGGCGCGTCAGGCGGCGCTTGAGGCTCTCGGGGAAGTCGCTCATCGCAGCTTGAGGGAGAGCAGGCCGAGCAGCCCGAAGAGGAAGGAGAGGATCCAGAAGCGGGCGACGACCTTGGTCGAGGCCCAGCCCTTCTTCTGGAAATGATGGTGGATGGGCGTCATCAGGAACAGGCGCCGGCCGCCCGTCCGCTTGAAGTAGGCCACCTGCAGGAGGACCGAGATCGCCTCGAGCACGAAGACGCCGCCGACGATCGCGAGGAGGAACGGCTGGTGCATCAGGCAGGCGACCGCGCCGAGCGCCCCGCCGATGCCGAGCGCGCCCACGTCGCCCATGTAGATCTCCGCCGGGGCGGCGTTGTGCCAAAGGAAGACGACGCCGCCGCCCACGAGCGCCGCGCAGAAGACGGCGAGCTCGCCCGCGCCGGGGACCGGGCTGATCCGGAGGTAGTCGGCGAACACGGCATGACCCGCGAGGTAGGCGACGGACCCCAGGATCAAGGTGGTGATCAGCACGCAGCCGATGGCGAGGCCGTCGAGGCCGTCGGTGAGGTTGACCGCGTTGGAGGCGCCGACGCACACGAGCACGAAGAAGAGCCCGGCGACGGCGGCGCAGGCGAGGAAGGGCCAGCCGAGCGCATGGTCCGACCAGAGCGGCACCTTCAGGATGGGCAGCCAGACCTCGCAGAAGCTGCCGCGGTACGCCGGATCCAGGAGCACGATCCCCATGGCGACCAGCGCGACCAGCGTCTGGCCCGCGAGCTTCTGGCGCGCCGACACGCCGTCGGAGCTGCCGTGGCGGACCTTGAGCCAATCGTCGACGAAGCCGACCAACCCCATGCCGACCAGGCTCCAGAGCGAGGCTAGCACGAGGACGTTGGGGCGCGCCCAGAGGAGGACCGCCGGGATCATGGCCGCGCCGATGAGCAGGCCGCCCATCGTCGGCACCTTGCCGCCTTCCTTGGCCAGTTCGCCCATCAGCGCCTTGGAGCGCTCGGGCTGGCGGAGACGGGACAACGCGCGGATCATCGGACCGGAGAACAGCATGCCGAGGGCGAGCGCGGTGAAACCGGCGAGGATCGCGCGCACGGAGATGTACTCGAAGAGGCGGAAGGGCCCCCAGACGGCTTCGAGGTTCTTGAGCAGGTAAAGCATGTCCTAGTGGAACGTGAGGAGCGCGGCGAGTTCGGGCGGCAAGGCGCGCTCCAGGGCGAAGGAGCGGCTACCCTTGAGGAAGACGAAGCCGGTGTGGGCCGCCACGGCGGCGCGCACGTCGTCGAGGGTGGCGGCGGCGAGGCGGCGGCCGGATCCGGCGGGCAGGCCGGCGAGGAGCTGGGCGGCGTCGCCGCCGAAGACCACGACGTCATCCGTCGCGCGCACGGGCAGGTCGGCGCCGCAGGCGCGGTGGAGCGCGGCGGAATCGACGCCGAGCTCGGCCATGCCGCCGAGGACCCAGAGACGCGGACCCGCCGCGGCGCCGAGCCGGTCGAAGCAGCGGGCGGCGTCGAGCAGGGAGGCCGGGCTGGAGTTGTAGCAATCGACGTAGAAGGTCCGGTCGCCGCAGGCGTGCACGCTCCCCCGCCCCACCGGCGGCGTCCAGGCCGCGAGCGCCGTCCGCAGGGCCGGTAGGTCCGCCCCGACCTCGCGGGCGGCGAGGATCGCCAGCGCGGCGTTGCGGGCCAGTCCGTCCGAGACCGGGCCGAGCGGGTAGGCTTCGCCGTCGAGCAGGAGGACGCGGCGGCCGGCTTCCGCGGCGAGGCTCGCCTCGACGAGGCGCGCGGGCCGGACGGCGGGGGCGGGCTCGCCCGCGAAACGCACCGCGACGCAGCGGCCGGCTTCCGCGGCGAACTCGGGCCAGGCCAGCAGGGAAGCCGGCAGGATCGCGCGCCCGCCGTCGGCCAGGGCGGCCACCAGCGTCGCCTTCTCGCGCGCGACCGCCGCGAGCGAACCGACGCCCTCGAGGTGCACGGGCGCGACGGCGGTGACGACGGCGACGTCCGGGCGGAGGATCGCGGCGCTCACGCCGAGCTCCCCGGGCACGCTCATGCCGGCCTCGATGACCGCGAAGCGATGGCGGGCCGGCTCGAGCCGCAGCAACATCAGCGGGACGCCGAGCAGGTTGTTGAGGTTGGCCTCGGTGACGAAGGCGGCGGAACCCAGCAGGGCGCCGAGCAGGTCCTTCGTCGAGGTCTTGCCGACGCTGCCGGTCACGCCGATCACCGGTCCGGGGAAGCGGCGGCGCCACGCGGCGGCGGCGGCGCGCAAGGCCGCGGGGGCGTCGGCGACCACGAGCTGCGGGAGCGCGTCGGCCACCGGCCGGGAGACCAGGGCGCAGGCGGCGCCTTGGGCGCGGGCGGCGCCCAGGAAATCATGGCCGTCGCGACGGTCCGTGCGGATCGCCACGAAGGCGTCGCCGGCGCGCAAGGCGCGGGTGTCGGTGCCGAAACCCGTCACGGCGGCGGGCGCGGTCGTCCAACGCCCTTCGGTCCAGGCGGCGAGGTCGGCGGCGGCGAAGGTCGGCATCACGCGGCGGGGCCCCTCCGGGCGGCGAGGATCTCGCGCACGACCTGCCGGTCGTCGAACGGGACCACGGTGTCGGCGAACTCCTGGGTCGTCTCGTGCCCCTTCCCGGCGATCACCACGCAATCGCCCGGGCGGGCGGCGGCGAGGGCGCGGCCGATGGCGTCGCGGCGATCGGGCACGAACTCCATGCCGGCCGGCGCGCCGCGGTCGCCGCGCATGTCGGCGAAGATCCGTTCGAGGCTCTCCTTGCGGGGGTTGTCGGCGGTGGCCCACGCCAGCTGGGCGTGGTCGGCGACGGCGCGGGTCATCGCGGGCCGCTTGCCGCGGTCGCGGTCGCCGCCGCAACCGAACACGCAGAGCACGCGGCCGGGCGTGATCGCGCGCAGCATGCGCAGGGCGTTGCGCAGGGCGTCGTCGGTGTGCGCGTAGTCGACGAAGACCGGGAACGGCTGGCCCGCCTCCACGCGTTCCATGCGACCGGGGACCCCGGGGAAGGCGGCCACGGCCGGCGCGAGCGCCAGCGGGTCGCGCCCGAGCGCGGCGGCCATCGCGAGCGCGCAGAGGACGTTCGCGACGTTGTAATCGCCGGGCAACCCGGAGGTGAAGCGCTGCGTCCGGCCCTGCCAGCGCACGGCGAAGACGGCGCCCGCGGTGTCGAGCGCGAGGTCCGTGGCGCGGAGGTCGGCGTCGGCCGCGAGGCCGAAGGTCAGGGTCGGGCCGCGGCGGCGGCAGGCCTCGGCGAGCACGCGCCCGCTGGGGTCGTCGACGTTGACGACGGCGACGCCCGGCAACTCGCCGCTGCGGCCGTCGAAGAGCGCGGCCTTCGCCTCGAGGTAGGCGGAGACGTCGCCGTGGTAGTCGATATGGTCGCGCGTCAGGTTGGTGAACGCGGCGACGTCGAAGCGGAAACCGTGCACGCGGTCCTGATGGAGCGCGTGCGAGCTCACCTCGAGGCAGGCGCCCGCGCAACCCGCGTCGGCCATCTGGCGGAAGAAGCCCGCGAGGTCGGCCGACTCCGGCGTGGTCTTGAACGAGGGGATGGAGCGGCGCCCCAGGTGGTAGCGGACCGTGCCGATCAGGCCCCAGGACTCGCCGCCGTCCTGGAGGAGGTGGCGCAGCAGCGTGGAGACGGTGGTCTTGCCGTTGGTGCCGGTGACGCCGGCCAGGCGCAGGCCGCGCTCGGGATGGCCGTGGAAGCGGCGGGCGACCTCGGCCAGCGCGCGGCGGGGATCGGCGACCTGGGCGGCGGCGACGGCGGGCAGGCCGGTGACCGGCTGGCCCGTGACGATGGCGGCGGCGCCGCGGGCGATGGCGTCGTCGAGGAAGGCGTGCCCGTCCGCGCGGCGCCCCGGCAACGCGAAGAACAGCGCCCCCGGGATGATCCGCCGGCTGTCGGTGACGAGGCAGCTGACGCGCGCCTGCCAGTCGCCGGCGCGGCCGAGCACCGGGAGCCCCTGCAGGAGGGACTGGAAGGTCGGGCGTTCCATCGCGGGCGGCGTCATCGCGGGGGGTGGCGTCATCGGGCGCTGGCCGGCGGGAGGTCCAGCCAGCGGATGCATTTCTCCGCGACCTCGCGGAAGATGGGGGCGGAGACCTTGCCGCCGTAGGCGACGCCCTCGCCCTGGGGTTCGTCGATGATGACGGTGATGGCCAGCCGCGGGTCGCCCACCGGGAAGAACCCGGCGAAGGACGCGACGTGGTGGGTGGTCGAATACTTCCCGTTGATGATCTTCTGCGTCGTGCCTGTCTTGCCCGCCACTTCGTAGCCGGGGATGTCGGCGATCGGGGCGGTGCCGCCCTTGCCGCAGACCGCGCGCAGGAGGGTCGCGACCTCGCCGGCGGTGCGGGCGCTGACGGCCCGGCCGCGGGAACGCGGCGGGTAGGCGAGCACGACCTGGCGGGTCTTCGGGTCCTCCACGCGCAGGACGAGCTGGGGTTGCATCAGCAGGCCGTCGGCCGCGATCACGGACATGGCGTAGTGCATCTGCATCGCGGTCACGCTGACCGAGTGGCCCATCGGGATGCGCGAGATGGCCGAGGCCCACTGGCTGGACGTCGGCGGGATCAGGAGGCCGGGCACCTCGGCGCCGGTGATCAGGCCGGAAGGGGCGCCGAAGCCGAAGGACTTGATCAGGGCGAAGAACCGGTCCTCGCCCTGCCGCTCGGCGTAGAGCATGCCGACCTGCACCGTGCCGCGGTTCGAGGACTCGCGCACGATGGTGCGCACGTCGGCGACCCCGAGGGCGTGCGAGTCCGCGGGCAGCGAGACCATCCGGCCCTTGTAGGGGACCTGCGTCGCGCCGCAGTCGTAGACCGAGTTCGGGGTGATGAGATGCTCCTCGAACGCGCCGGCGATCGAGACGATCTTGAAGACCGAGCCCGGCTCGTAGACGTCGGACACCGCGCGGTTGCGCTGGCTGTCCATCGGCGCGGCCTTGGCGTCCCAGAAGAGGTTGAGGTCGAAGGTCGGCCAGTTGGCGAGGCCGAGGATGCGGCCGGTGCGCGGCTCGCTGACGATGATGACGCCGCCCTTGGGATTATAACGCGCGGCGGCGGCGGCGAGGGCGTCCTCGCAGGCCTTCTGGACGAGGCTGTTGATGGTGAGCACCACGTTGCTGCCGTCGACCGGCGCGACCTCGCGGATGCGGATGCTGGCGATCTCGCGGCGCTTGCCGTCCCGCTCGGACTCGATCCAGCCCTTCTGCCCGGAAAGGAGCGGGTGCATGACCCGCTCGATGCCCGCGGCCGGCTCGCCCTCCTTGTTGACGAAGCCGAGCACGTGCGCGGCGAGCGCGCCCTTCGGGTAGGCGCGGCGGTACTTGAGCTCCGCCCGGAGCGCCTTGAGGTTGAGGGCCTTCATCCGCTTGACGGTCTCCTCGCCGCACTCGCGGGCGAGGACCACCCAGCGGACCTTGCGCTCGACGCCCTCGTCATCCAGGCGGGCCGGCGGCTGGAAGCACTCGCGCACCTTCGCCGCGGGCAAGCCCAGCGCGAGCGCGACCTCGCCGACGCGGGCCAGGTCCTTCGGCTCGAGCGCGACCGGGTCGACGCCGATGTCCCAGACGTCCTCCGAGACCGCGAGGAGGTTGTCCTGCGCGTCGCGGATCTCGCCGCGGCGGCACGGGAGCTCCTGACGCACGCGCCGGGCCTGCATCGCCTCGGCGCGCAGCTCGGGCGCGTCCACCCAATGGAGCCAGACCAGCCGCGCGAAGACGGCCAGGAAACAGGCGGACACGACCCAAGCCAGCGAACGGTAGCGCATTCGGCTGGCGTGGGGCAGGGTCATCGCGGGCTCTTTCCTCCCTGCTCCGCGGCGGGGCGGAACGCGATGTCGAGCGCCGCGGTCCGCGGGCTCTGGGTGAGGAGGGGGACCGCGGCGGGCGCGGCGGGATGCGGGCGGACCCACAGGACGCGGTCCGGGGTCGGCGGCTTGAAGTCCTCGCCCACCCGCTGGATGAGCTGGAGGGTGTCGAGACCCTGGTCGCGCTTGCGTTTCAGGCCGTCGAGCTCCTTGCGGGTGTCGGCGGAGGCGCGCTCATGGCGGACGATCTGCTGCCCCACGGCGTCGCCCTGGATGCGCAGGCGGATGATGTTGATGGTGCCGACGGCGGCGACGAAGAACGTCGCGGCCACGAAGAACCAGGTCCAGAGGCGGCGCGGGTTCATGCGGCGAGCCTCCGGACGGCGCGCAGGCGGGCGGACCGGCTGCGGGGGTTGCGTTGCTGCTCGGCGTCCGCGGGCTGGACCGCCTTGCGGGTGAGGAGGTCGGCCTGCTTCACGCGGTCGTCCTGCGCGGTGTTGTCGTCGCGGTCGACCGGGCGGCCGGCCACGCCGTTCATGTAGCGCTTGACCATCCGGTCCTCGAGCGAGTGGAAGGAGATCACGGCGAGGACGCCGCCGGCGGTGAGCTTGGCGAAGGCCTTGGGCAGGGCGTCGGCCAGCGCGCCGAGCTCGTCGTTCACCGCGATGCGGACGCCCTGGAAGGTGCGCGTCGCCGGGTGCGGGCCGCGGGGACCGGGCGCGGGCGGGGCGGCCGCGGCCACGAGTTCGGCGAAGGAGCCGGTGCGGGCGAGGCGCCCGGTGCCGCGGGCCTGCTCGATCGCGGTGACCACGCGGTGCCAGCGGGGCTCCTCGCCGTAGTCGCGGACGGCGCGGACGAGCTCCGCCCGGTCGGCCCGCTCGAGGAACTCGGCGGCGGCGCGGCCGACGCGGGTGTCCATGCGCATGTCGTTCGGGGCGTCGTGGCGGAACGAGAAGCCGCGGGCGGGCTCGTCGAGCTGGAAGGAGGATACGCCGATGTCCATGAGCACGCCGTCGAAGCGGCCGGGCACCCGGTCGAGGTCGCGGAAGTTCTCGGCGTGGAAGCGGAGCCGGCCGGCGTAGCGGGCCAGGAGGGGCGCGGCGCGCTCCCCGGCCGCGGGGTCGCGGTCGAGCGCGTCCACCGTCGCGCCCGGGGCGCGGTCGAGCAGCGCGGCGGAGTGCCCGCCGCCGCCGAACGTGCAGTCCAGGTAGGCGCGCCCGTCCCGCGGGTCGAGGAGCGCGAGGCACTCCTCAAGCAGGACTGGGACGTGGCTGGTCATGCGGACTGTGAATAAGGTGTGAGTTGTGTAAGTAACTTTCGGATACGCGTTCAGATCCCCAGCTCCTTCAGCGCGCGCAGGATGACGCGCGTGCGCTCGGAGTCGCGGTCCACCGCCGGCGGGTCCACCGCCGTGAGCTGGAACGTCGTGAAGCCGCCGCGGAAGACGACGTCGCGGCCGAGCGCCGCCTGGCGCACCACGTGCTCGTTGAGCGTGATGCGGCCGGCCTTGTCGCACGCGACCTCGACGCTGTTCTCGCCGAGCAGGCGCAGCGCGTCCATCTTGTCGGGATCGCTCACGGTGACCTGCGTCGCGGCGTCGAAGATGCGCCGCACCATCGCGGGCGGGAAGACGACGACCGAGCCGAGCGCGGGATGGAACATCGCGAGGAAACTCGTCTCGCCGCCGCCTTCGAAACGCCAGGCCGCCGGGATCGTGACACGGTTCTTCTCGTCCAGCTTTCCGTGATGGATGCCGGTGAAGAGACCGATGTGAGCGCCATTCGACATTTCGTGGGGTAAAGCCCCCTATCGACCCACTTTTCCCCACGACTCCCCACTGGTCAAGAAATTTGCCCCATTTTGTTATTAACAGGCGCCTGGATGGGTTTAAAAGAGCGATAACATCCTTAAAACTGCAAACCGCTGTTTTTCAATAACTTATGTATTATGCCTGTTTTTAAGCAAACAACTCCGTCTTTCCGCCCGGCGCAGGATCCCCTGACCCGACCGGCCGCGGCGGGTCAGGGAGGGTCTACGTAGTGATAAAGTAACTACGCCGCGGAGGAGGTCGGCGCCCCGCCCCCGGGGCGAAACTGGTTGCCTTGGAGCCCCGGCTGTGTTTTCTCCTTTCCATTCCTCCCACGCCTTGACCATGAAGCTCGCCGCCTCCCTCGCCCTCCTCGCCACCGCCCTCGTCGTCACGGGTTGCAACACCCTGATCGGCGTCGACAACCCCGACCAGCGCGAGGCGACCTTCTCCAACGCGACCGGCACCCTGGTGACCCGCTACAACACGACCGACCTCGACGCCGTCTTCAACGCCGTCAAGCGCGCCGTCGACTCCCAGACCGACATGAAGCGCATGGGCGAGACCCCCGAAACCGGCCCGAACAACGAGCTCCTGGGCGTGACCGTCTTCGCCCGCGCCATCGGCGACCTCGAGATCAAGATCGAGGTCGTGAAGGCCGAGGACCCGATCACCAAGCAGGCCTTCACCTCCGTTTCCGTCAAGTACGGCTTCTTCGGCAACCTGCCGCAGAGCCAGAAGCTGGTCTCGCTCATCTCCCAGAACCTCCGCCGCTAAGCGTCGGGCGGAACCGCTCCACGGACGCCGCCCGGCCCCCAGGCTCGGCGGCGTTCCTTTTTTAAGCCTCCCCTCTCCCTCATGGGCAACATCCACGGCCACAGTTTCCGGATCACCACCTTCGGCGAAAGCCACGGTCCCGCGTTGGGCGTCGTCATCGACGGCTGCCCGCCCCGCGTGCCCCTGGACCCCGCCTTCCTCCGCGCCGAGCTGGCGCGCCGCCGGCCCGGCCAGAGCGCGCTCGTCACGCAGCGCAAGGAAGGCGACGAGCCCGAGATCCTTTCCGGCGTCTCGCCCGACGGCCTGACGCTCGGTTCGCCGATCGCCATCGTGATCCGCAACACGGATCACCGGTCCGAGGCGTACGCCGAGATGAAGACGGCTTACCGCCCGTCGCACGCCGACTTCACCTACGACGCCAAGTACGGCATCCGCGCGATCGCGGGCGGCGGCCGCTCCTCCGCCCGCGAGACCGCCGCGCGCGTCGCCGCCGGCGCGGTGGCCAAGACCGTCCTCACCCACGCCTGCGGCGCCCGCATCACCGCCTGGGTCGAGAGCGTCGCCGACGTCCGCATGCCGGCGCCCGCCCGGACCCCGACGCTGAAGCAGGTCGAGGCCAGCCCGACGCGCTGCCCGCACCCGGCCACCGCGGCCAAGATGGACGCGCTCATCCGCGCGGCCCGCGCCGACGGCGACTCCGTGGGCGGCGTCATCTGCTGCGTGATCGAGAACCTGCCGGCCGGCCTCGGCTCGCCGGTCTTCGACCGCTTCGAGGCCGACCTCGCCAAGGCCATGCTCTCCTTGCCCGCGACCAAGGGCTTCGAGCTTGGCAGCGGCTTCGCCGGCACGTTGCTACGCGGCAGCGCGCACAACGACGCGTTCGTCCGCCAGGGCGGACGGATCCGCACCGCGACCAACCGCTCCGGCGGCACGCAGGGCGGCATCACCAACGGCGAGGCCGTCGTGTTCCGCGTCGCCTTCAAGCCCACCGCCACCGTGCTCAAGCCGCAGCGGACGGTGGGTCCGGACGGCCGGGCCACCGAGCTGACGGCCAAGGGCCGCCACGACCCGTGCGTGCTCCCGCGCGCCGTGCCGATCGTGGAGGCCATGGCCGCCCTCGTCGCCGTGGACCACTGGCTCCGCGACCGCGGGCAGAACGCCCCGTTCGGCCGCTGCGGTCGCAAGGCATGAAGCCGCTCATCATCATCCTCGGTCTCCGCGGCTCCGGCCGCCTCGCCGTCGCGAAGGAACTCGCCGAGAACGGGTGGTCCGACGGCAAACGCATCCGGACCTTCCGCGAGGCGCGCGAGGCGGACGCCGGGGCGGCCGATTCCTGGACGTTCGCCGACGGCGCCGCCGTCCTCCCCGCCCCGGGCGACGCCGACGCGGGCATCCTGATCACGCACGGCGCGCTGTCCGCCGTGGACCAGATGGAGGCGCTGCACCGCGCCCTCCCCGCCTCAGGCTGGCAGATCCAGCGCATCGTCACGGTCGTGGATTGCCCGCTGACCCAACGCCACCCCGACGTCGCCAAGTGGCTCGAGCCCTGCGTGCACTTCGCGGACGTGGTGGTGCTCAACCGCCGCTGGGAGGTGCCGGGCCAATGGGTGAACAAGTTCCTGGAGCCGTATGAGGCCGACTTCTACCCGTGCCTCTTCGTGAACCTGCTGAAGAACGGCACGCTGACGAACCCGGCCATGCTCATCGAGGGCGAGCCGCTGCGCCGCACGCACATCTTCGACGACATCGACGCGGTGGATGAGATGGAGTTCGACGAGGACAACCTGCCGGACGAGCCGTTCGACCTGGTGCGCCAGCCGGACAAGTATTTCGCGCGCGACGACCTGGGCCGACGCGCGATCCTCGTCGCCGACGTGAACGAGATCCTGCGGCTCGAGCGACGCGCCTGATCCACGCATGCGGGCCCTGATCGCGACCTACGCCTGGCTCCTCGCCCGCCTGCCCGAGGGGTTCGCCCGCGCCAACGCCGCCGGCCTCGGGCTCGTCCTCTGGCTGCTGCGTCGCCGCGTGATCCGCGGCAACCTGCGCGCCGCCTTCCCGACCCGCGACGAAGCCTGGGTGCGGCGCATCGGCCGGCTCTCCTGCCGGCGGGCGGCGGAGATGGGGCTGTTCTCGGTCGTCTCGCCGCGGCTGACCGACGACGAGGTGCGCGCCCGGGTGCGGGTCCACGCGAGCCTGCTGACGGGCGAGGCGCGGGTGACGACCGACGTGGGCGGGGCGGTCCTCTTCGTCCCGCACTTCACCTTGATGGAGATGATGACGGCGGTGACCTTGGCGGCGCCGGCGTTGGGCGACCGCCCGTGGGTCACCCTCTACCGGCCGCTGAACCAGCCGGCCGCCGACGCGTGGGTGAAGGCGGCGCGCGAACGCTTCGGCATGCGGCTGGCCTCGCGCCGCGAGGGCTTCGGCCAGGTGATGCGCAACGTGCGCGAGGGCGGCGTGAGCTGCATCCTCTTCGACCAGAAGATCCAGTCGGGCCTCCGGCTCGGCTTCTTCGGCCGACCCGCCGCCGTCACCAACCTGCCCGGGCTGATCGCGCAACGGCACAAGGCGGCGGCCCGCGTCTTCTGGGCGGAGCGCACCGGTTTCTGGCGCTGCGAGCTGCGGACGGAAGTCCTGCGGGCGACCGACGCCGCGGGCCTGACCCGCGAGTCCAACGCGTGGCTGGAGACGCGGCTGCGCTCCTCCGACGAAGCCTGCGCGGACTGGCTCTGGGCGCACGACCGCTGGCGCCACGGCGACGCCCCCTGGCACGACGAGCTCGGAGCCTGAGGCCTACTTGGCGGCGTCGGGCGCGGCCGCCGGTTCGTCCTTGCGGCGCTTGCCGTCTTCCTTCTTCCCGTCGCCCTTGCCCTTGCCGAATTCGCCGGCGTACTTCTCCGCGAGCTTGCGGACATACTCCTGGCGCTCCTCGGGCCCCAACGCGAGGTAACGGGCGCGCTCCTCGTTGGCCTGGCCCGCGGGCAAAGTCTTGAGGTGATGCTCGAGCAGGCGCGAGCTGAAGCCGCGCTCCCGCATCTCCTTCATGATCTTCACGCGCTCCTCGGGGCCGGCCTGCTCATACTTCGCGAGCCGGGCGGCGTAGTCGGCGCGGGCGTCCGGGGACATCCGCTCGAGTTTCTCGATCGCCATGCGAATCCGGGAAAGGCGCTCCGGGGGCAGCTCCATGATCCGGCGGATCGTCTGGATCTCCTCGGCGGAAGGCAGGGACTCGGGACCGCGGGGGGCGGGCGGAGCCGGGCGGGCGGGGGCGTCGCCGTCGGCGGCGCGGAGGGCCGCGGCGAGACCGCAGGCCAGGAAGAGGGCGATGCGCACGGCGCTCACAGCTCCGGGTTGATCAGGGCCTCGACCACCGTATGACGATCGACCACCGGGGTGAGCATGGCGAGCTCGTCGGCGAGACCGAGGATATCGTTCAGCTGGCTGGATTCGTCGCTGGCGGCGAGCGCGCGGGCGCGCTGGGCCAAGGCGTCGTCGGAGCCTCCGGTGAGGACGAAGGCCGCCAGGAGGCAGGCGGCGGCGGTGGTCAGGGCCGAGCCCCAACGGATGAGGCGCCGCTGGCGGCGGTCGGCGCGGACGGCCTGGACCGTCCGGTCGGCGAACCCAGGGGTGGGCATGTCCCGACCCTGGGCCAACGCGCGGGCGAGGTCCTGGTCGAAGTCATGTCCGGCGGGCTGGCTCATAGGTTGGTTCATAGGTCAAACCCCGCGGCAGCGGGTAAGTTGCAGAGGTCAAGCGGGGCCATAAAAGTCCTTCAAAAGTTCCCGGAGACGGGTCCGGGCGCGGTGGATCCAGGTCTTCACCGAGGAGACCGGCGCATCCATCACGGTGGCGATCTCCTCGTAGGGCATCTCCTGCTGCACGAGGAGGAGGATGGCGGTGCGTTGTTCCGGGGGGAGCAAGGCGACCGCCTTGCGGAAGGCTTCGTCCAGCTCGGTCACCCGGCGGGCGGAATCGTGGCTCTGGTCGCCCGGCTCCGGGGCCGAATCCAGCGCGCTGGTAGGCTTGCGCCCGCGCCGCCGCCATTCGTTGAGGACGAGGTTGTGGGCGATGTGGATGAGGTAGGTGGTCAGTTTGGCCTCGGGTCGCCAGCGGCCCGCCGCCCGGTGCAGGCGGATGAAGACCTCCATCGCGAGCTCCTCCGCGGTGGCCTGCGAGCCGACCTCGGAACGCAGGTAGCCGACCAACCGGCCGTGGTGGCGATGGACCAGGAGCCGGAGGGCATCGTCATCCCCGGAGGCGACAAGCGACATCAGCCGCTTGTCCTCCTCGTCTTCGGGGGGAGGGAGCTCTTCCGGGGACATCGCTGGAGGTTAAACCGTGTCGGCGGGGAAAGGTGGGCGGGGCGGGGCGGCGACCGTCACTTGCGCGGGGCGGGGACCGGACGGGCCAGCGCGGCGGCGATCGCCTTGCGCACCTCGGCGGCAGGCAGGACGACGGGCGACGCGGTGATGCCCTCGGCGTCGCCGGCGCTGCCGAAACGCGCCGTGGTGAAGCCGGCGAACTTGCCGCTGACCCCGAAGACCGGCAGGCCGGTCGCGGAGAGGTGGAGCGCGAGGAACCGGCGGGGCTTGGTCACGACCGCGCGGACGAAATCGCATTCGACCGCCGCGACGCGGCCCATCGACTTATCGAGCCGGGAGAGCACGACGACCTCGTCCAGGACTTCGAGCGCCTGCTCCGCCGACGTGTCGATCGGGACGAACTTGGCGTCCTTCGCCTCCTCGGCACCGGGCTCGGGCGCGAGGAAGGCCAGGTTGAGGTCGCGGTCCTTGTAGACGACGGTGGCCGGGATCTCGGTGCCGTCCGCCAGGATGAGCCGGGCCTCCTTGACCTCGCTGGTGACGGCCAGCTTGACCGGGGCGCCCCGCATGTTGACCGTGCGGCCATCCATCGCGGTGGCCGGATCGATGGAGGAGGCCGAGATCATCACCAGCCCCTTGTCGCTGACGACCGTGCCCAGTTCCTCGACGCTCTGGTCGCGGGACTGGGAAGGCGCGTCGCCGGCCGTCATCGTCAGGGCGACCGTGGCGCGGACGGTCACGACGGCGTCGGCGTGGGACTTGAAGAGCCGCCGGGCGGTCTCCTCGATCTTCTGGTCGGCGGCGCCGAGGCAGGTGAAGCCGGCGAGGAACGCGAGCAGGGGGGCGAAGCGGAGGTTCATGGCGGGAAGGTCGGGTTCACTTGGCCGCCTCGAGGGCGTTCCAATCAGGTTCGAACTCGAGGTAGGCGCCCGAGATCGAGCGACGCACCTGGAGGACGACGTGGCGAGGCTTGGCCTGGGCCAGGGCCGCGAGGCGGGCGCGCAGCGCGGCGAGGTCGGGCACCGGTTGCCCGTTGACCGAAAGGAGCAGGTCGCCGCCCCGCAGGCCGGCGAGGTCGGCCCAACCGGAGCGCTCCACCTTGGAGACGAGCAAGCCGGCGGGCACGTCGTCGTCCTTGCGCGCGGCCTTGTCGTCGAACCCCTGCTCGCGGACGGAGAAACCGAAGCGCGTCTCCTTGAGCGTGGGCAGCTCGGCGGCGGGCGCCGGCCGCTCCGCGAGGCGAAGCGTCAGCTTCAAGGGCTGGCCCTCGCGCTGGCCCTCGAGTTCCACCTCGGCCCCGACCGGGTATTCCCGGAGCAGCGCGCCGAAGACCTCGGCGTCCTCGGGCCGGCGGGCGGGGATGACCTTGCCATCGAGCTTGAAGCAGAGGTCGCCGACCTTCAGGCCGGCTTGCTCGGCGGTGGAACCGGCCACGACCTGGGTGACGCGGATGCCGGCTTTGCCCTTCAAACCGAGGGCCTTGGCGAGCTCGGCCGTCAGCACCTGGCTGGCGAAACCGGCCCACGGGCGGGCGGCGCGCGGCGCGACGGCGGCGTCGACCTCCGGGCCGATCCGCACGACGGCGAGCATCTCGGCCCCGCCGCGCGCCAACGCGACCAGCACGGGCTCGGGCTCCGTCTTGCCCTGGAGCAGCTCGCGCGAGACCGCGCGGAGCGCGTCCACGTCCTTGACCGGGCGGCCGCCGACGGCGAGCAGGAGGTCGCCCTCGAGCAGCCCCGGCTTCGCCTCCGCGGCGGGCCCGCCGGGGCGGAGGGAATCGACGACGACGCCGTCCTGGTTCGGGCGCTTGGCGCGCAAGGCGGAGAGGCGGGTCTGGTCGCGCGCGGTGATCCCCCAGGAGGCGAGCTCGGCCTCGCGGGCGATGTTGGCCGGACGCTCATCCGGAATCAGGCTCGCCGACCGGGCGGCGCCCGCGCGCACGAACTCGAGCTTGGTCTCGCGCCCCGGGCGCAAGGCGGCGACCTGCCGGTGGTAGGTCGGCATCTGCTCGTCGCAATCCGCGTGGACGGGCTGGCCGTCCAACGCCGTCAGGAGGTCGCCTTGGCGCAGGCCGGCGGCCGCCGCCGGCGAACCCCGGAGCACGGAACGCACGAGCACGCCGCGCCGGCCGTCGCCGGCCAGCGAACGCAGCAACGGCTGGACCTCGAGGCCGAGCCAACCGCGGACCACGCGCCCGCCGGCGATGAGCTCGGTCGCCACCGCGCGGGCGGTGTTGGCGGGGATCGCGCCCCCGAGGCTGCCGATGCCGATCTCGTTGATGCCGACGATGCGGCCCTGGGTATCGACCAGCGGGCCGCCGGAATTGCCGCCGAAGATGACCGCATCGTGGCCGAACCAGCGGACGAGCTCGCCGACGGATTCGCCGTCGAGGTTCATCGCGCCGACGAAGCGCGTCATCACCATCGCGTCGTTGGCGATGATGCCGAGGGTGACGGATTGCGTGAGGCCGGCGGGGCAGCCCATCGAGAGCACCGTGTCGCCCGCGCGCACGCGGTCCGAATCGGCGAACTCCGCCACCGGCAGGGGTTCCTGCGAACGGCGGCGGGAAAGGTCGAGCTGGATCACCGCGACGTCCGTCATGGCGTCGGCCCCGACCAGGGTGGCGGGCAGCTCCTCGCGGTCCGCGAGGCGGCAGAGGAAGGTCGCGCCGCGGCCGGCGACGTGGTAGTTCGTGATCACGCGGCCCTGCGCGTCGATGATGGCGCCGGAGCCGACGGAGTGCTGGCGGAGCATGCGCCCCTCGGAGCCGTCCTCCGAGATCACCTCGATGCGCACGATGGTCGGGGACATCCGGGTGATGGCGCGTTCGACCTCGGGCCGGCGGGCGTCGTCGGCCGCGCCCAGCGGGGCGGCGAGGAGGAGGAGGAGGGCGGCGAGGAGGCGGGGCATGGGGAGGTCAGGCGCGGGCGCGCAACGCGAAGAGGCGCAGCAGGCGGAGGAAGAACTGCTCGAGGCCGGCGAGGACCTGGTAGTTCAGCTCGAGGCGGGCGCGGGCCTCCTCGAGCAGGTCGATCGCCGCGGCGACCTGCGACAGGCACCCGGGGTGTTGGCGACCGGCCAGCCGGAGGCGTTCCTCCATGGCCGTGAGCAGGCGGGCGCGGAGGCCGCGGCGGATCGATTCCTCGTGGGCGAGCTCGACCTCCTCCTCGTCGTCGTCGCCGGGCGGCGGCTCGGGCGCGAGCTTCAGGGCTTCCTCGGTGAACAGCTCGAGCAACACCTCGAAACGCGCGCACAGCGCGTACGCGGGGATGAACAACTCGGCGGAGCGGGGCAAGGTCGGGCCGGCCAGCTTGCCCAGCAGGCGGTCGAACTCGCGCAGCCAATCCGCCCAGGCCGGGTCCTTGATCGCCGGCGCCTCGCCGCCGACATGGAAGCGCAGGCAACGGCTGAGGATCGTGGGGAGGACGCGGTAGTAGTTCGCCGTCTGCAGCACGATCAGCGTGCCGGGCGGCGGCTCCTCCAGGGTCTTGAGGAAGCAGTTGGCGCCCTCGGACATGAAGCGGTCGGGCTCGTGCACGAGGACGACGCGGCGCGCGGAGACGGAGGTGAGGCGCAGCGCGGCCACGACCTCCTGCGTCGACTCGATGTTGATGCGGCGCGACTTCTTGGCCGGGCGGAGCACCCGGCAGTCGGCGTGCGCGAGCGGCTCCGTCACGCCGAGGTGGATGGCGGCCAGCCGTTCCGCCGCGCGTGTCAGCACCTCGCCGTCGGCTCCGGTGAGCAGGACGGCATGGGGCATGCGGCCCTCCGCGCGCGCGCGCAGGAGGACCTTGAGGGCCGGCAGGTCGTCGACCTCAGGCGAAGCGGTCTTGGACTTCATGCCAGATCTCCTCGGAGATGAGGTCGGGGGAACGGTCGGCGTCCAGGACGCGGAAACGGTCCGGCTCCTCGCGGACCAAGGCGTGGTAGGACGCGCGCACGCGGCGATGGAACGCCTCGCCCAAGGCCTCGAAACGATCGGAGCGCCCATGGTCGCGGAGGGAGGCGCGGCCGAGGCCGCGGGTCGGGTCGAGGTCGAGCAGGAACGTGAGGTGGGGGCGGAGCGGCCCGCAGGCGAGGCGATTGGCGGCCTCGATGGCGGCGCGCTCGAGACCGCGCCCACCGGACTGGTAGGCGACGGTCGAGTCGATGAAACGGTCGCAGAGGACGACCGCGCCGGCGGCGAGCGCCGGGGCGATCACCTCCGCCACGAGCTGCGCGCGGCAAGCCGCGAAGAGCAACGCCTCGGCCTCCGGGGCGATGACGGAGCCGGGACGCTTGAGGACATCGCGCATGGTCTCGCCCAGGGCGGTCCCCCCCGGTTCGCGCAAGCGCAGGACGCGGGAACCGGCGGACTCGAGCCGCTCGGCCAAGCGGGCGAGCTGGGTGGATTTGCCGGCGCCTTCGCCTCCTTCCAAGGTGATGAGCTTTCCCGCGATGGGCATGAAGGCGGAGGATGCCCGCGGGTTCCCGCAAGGCGAGAGGAGAAAAGCGCGGGGGCGGCGAAACGGCGGACCCGGCGCAGGGCCGGGTCCAGGGAGGTCGCGGCGGGCGTCCGACTCAACCGCCGGTGGGCGACGGGTTGGTCTGGGTCTGGGTCTCGACCGTCTTCTGCACCGTCTCGGTCACCTTCTGGATGGCCTCATCCGTGGAGGAAGTGCCGCCGCCGGTGCTGGTGCTGGTCGGCGTGGTCGGAGGGGTCAAGGGCTTGGACGGAGGCACTTCCGGCGGCGGCGTCGTGGTCGTGGTCGTGCCGTCGGGGTTGGTCGTGGTGACCGGGGCCACAGGCGGCGGGGGCGGCGGGGCGTTGTCGGCCATGTTCTTGACCGTGGCGGCGATTCCTTGGTCGAGGGAACTGACCGTGGCGAGCGTGGTCGCGACGCTGCCGAGCTGGGCCGAGTTCATCGGCGCCAAGGTGATGACCGGCGCGGGCGCGGGGGCCGGAGCGGGCTCAGTGCCGGTGGCATCGGCCGGCTTGGTGCCCGTCGAGTCCGCCGGCTGGGTGCCGGTGGAGTCCGCCGGCTTGGTGCCGGTCGAGTCCGCCGGCTTGGTGCCGGTCGCATCGGCGGGCTTCGTCGCCTCGACGGGCTTGGGGACCGGCGCCTGGACGGAAAGTTGATCGCCCGGCTTCACGGCGATGGGGCCGGTGTTGGCGGCGAAGACGGTGGCCTCGACGGAGCCGCGCACGCAACCGATGTTCAAGGTTCCCGTGCCCTTGCCATTGTCGGCGAACTCGACGGTGTAGATCGTGCCGCGGATGCGGGCCACGCCCACCGGCGTCTTGATCGTGTAGGAGGACTGCGGGTTGAGCTTGCGCACCTCGCCGATGACCTTGCCGCGGATGACCTCGATCTCGGTGATCGACGGGCTCGGTTCCTTGTCGAGCTTCTGATACTCGCCCTCGACGATGCGGTCGGAGACGACCTGGCGGAAGGTCTTGACCTCCAGCAGGGTGTCCGGACTGACGATCAGCGTGGACCCGTTGGAGAGGATGAGCTCGACGGTGTTCTTCGGCGTGGTCTCGACGCGGAAACCTTCCTGGAAGATCCGGGCGGTCTTGAGGGGCTCCTTCTTGCCCTGCTTGTCGTAAAGGTAGGCCTCATCCTTCACGATGCCGACCTGCAACTTGCCATTGGTGAGCGCGGCGAAAGCAAGCGACGGGACGAACCCTAGGGCCAGGAGGCAAAATGACTGGAGGGCGGAACGCATGGAGACCTTGGGGTAGGTGTAAAGAGACTACCTTAGCCGCCTGATGAGGCAACCCCTTTAAACAAAAGAACCCCCACGTAAACGCGGGGGCTCCTGTGAATAACTTCGGCGCTCGGTTAGGCCGAAACGAACTTCTCCAAACGGCGCTGGACGCGGATCGCCGAGAGCTGAGCGTAACGCGGAAGTCCCTGCTCGTAAGGTAGTTGGAGCTCGCCTTGAATGAGCGGGAGGGCGTAACGCGCGAAGTCCGGATGGATGGACATGCGGTCTTCGCCGATCCACTTGTCCGGGAAAGCCTTCACGCCGTTGGCGATCTCGGAGAGCGGGGCCAGGAGGGTCTTCACGCCGTAGTTCTCCTTCTCGGAGCGGGTGATGATGACCATCTTGCCCGACTCGCCGGCGACGGCGGCCTTGACGGCCTCGCTGCCGCAGAGGAAGGCCTCGTCGACGTCGGTCTTGGAGGCGCTGTGGGAGGCCGCGCGCTGGGCGATGCCGAGCTTGGAAGCGCGGGCCTTGACGCCGGAGAAGCGCTGCTCGACGAGATTGCGGAGGGACTCGCCGGCGCCGCCGAGGACGGCGTGACCGAACGCGTCGGTGCTCGAGGTGTCCGCGCCAAGGTAGTTACCGGCCTCGTCCTGGACGCCTTCGGAGACGACCACGAAGCAGTGGCCGCTGGACTTGAGGACCTCCTCGACGCGGCGGATGAAGTTGTCGGCGTTGAACGGCACCTCGGGCAGGAGCACGATGTGCGGGGCGCTGCAGGAGTAGTGCGTGTTGCGCACCTGCTTGTCGTCGGACTTGTCGCGGCGGTGGGCCAGCACGGAGGAGGCCGCGAGCCAGCCGGCGTTGCGGCCCATGACCTCGAGGATGGAGACGAAGTCGTTCTGGCCCATGGCGGCGTTGTCGAGGGACATCTCGCGGACGGTCAGCGCGATGTGCTTGGCGACGGAGCCGAAGCCCGGGCTGTGGTCGGTCAGGGGCAGGTCGTTGTCGATGGTCTTCGGCACGCCGATGACCCGCAGCTCATAGCCGCGCTCCTTGGCGAGGGCGTCGATCTTCGCGGCGGTGTCCTGGGAGTCGTTGCCGCCGATGTAGTGGAAGTAGCGGATGTTGTGGGCTTCGAAGACCTGGAGGATGCGGTCGAAATCCTCGGCCTTCTTCACCTTGTAGCGGCAGGTGCCGAGGGCGGCGCCGGGGGTATGGTGGAGGGCGCGGAGGGTCTGCTGGGACTCGGCGGCGAGGTCGACCAGGTTCTCGTTGAGGACCCCCTGGATGCCGTTCAAGGCGCCGTAGATTTCCGGGATCTCGTCCTCATGGTTGAGGGCTTCGGCGATCACCCCGGCGAGGCTGGCGTTGATGACCGGCGTGGGACCGCCGCTTTGCGCGACGAGAAGGTTGCCTTGTAGGGAGGACATGGGAGGGAACAGGTTGAAAAGTGGGTTGTGGGAAGCCCCCCGCCCCTTGGCAACACGGAAAACCCTCCCCCGCCCTCGCGACCGCGGAAACCCTCAGAGAATGCG